>Ga0193716_1000008_pt1 | contig 255578 bp, 182 predicted proteins | sample U2c1metaG_FD_145901 | JGI IMG/M metagenome (GOLD analysis project Ga0193716, IMG submission 145901) | Soil microbial communities from a riparian zone of the East river system, Colorado, United States - U2c1 | ecosystem: Environmental > Terrestrial > Soil > Riparian zone | place: USA: East...
ACCGGTTCAGGGGGAACTGAAGCCGATGGGCCATTCCTTCTCGCTCACGCTGCTTACCGCGGATCGCCCCGCCCTGTTTGGCACCATTGCCGGAGTGCTGGCGGCCTGGGGAATGAACATCATCAAGGCTGACGCCTTTGCAAACTCCGCAGGCATCGTGCTCGATACGTTTCACTTTGCGGATCTGCATAAGACGTTGCAGTTAAATCCCAGCGAGGTCAGCCGCTTCCTGCACAGCCTAACTGACGTGGTGAACGGCAAAGCGCCCCTGGAACCGCTCCTGCGCAGCCGGGACCTGGCGAGCCGGGCGCGGCCTCCTAAAGTTGCCGTGGAAACGCGGATCGATTTCGATGATTCGTCTTCCGCACATAGCACGCTGCTGGAAATTGCGGCGCAGGATCGTCCCGGATTGCTGTATGAAATCGGCGCGGCGATTGCCCGCCTGGGATGCAATATTGAAGTGGCGTTGATCGACACGGAAGGGCAAAAAGCCATCGACGTGTTTTATTTGACCGCACAGAACAAGAAACTTGCCTCCCAAAAGCAGGATCTGCTGCGGGAAGTGTTGCAAGGCACGTTGGGATAGGCAGACCTCCGAGACTGCTTGCGTTTCACAAAGCAGTTAACTGCGGAAGCGCCCCGTGTCCCGGCATTGCTGAAGTACGGCTTCCAGAAATTTCTCGTTGCGTGGCCAACCATAGACGTTGACTCCCACTCTCTGGCTGATGCGCGCGCAGATCTGTGTGGCCATCGATCCCCGCAGCAGGGGATCAAGACTATCCCTGCGTTGCACGAATGTTTCAATCAGACGAAGCTCTTCAAGCGTAATATTTGCAGAATCGAAGGCCGGCAACGTTTGATCCGGCGCGGATTCGGTGTATGGGCGCACCGCTTCCAGCGTTTTTTCATGGACAACCACCGTGCCGGCCACAAAATCGCCAAGCCTTTTGTTTTTCTCGCTGAACAGGACGCTGATGATGGCAATACCGTAGGCGGCAGGGAGCTGATCGACTACGCGCAATAAGTTTCGCGCGATGGCATCGTAGGCAGTGATGGGACGGCCGTCATCTTTCATCACCCGGATTTGCGCGAGACGCTTGCCGGGCGTCTGACCGTTCCAGATGGTTTCAAAAAAAGCAAAGTAACCGGAAGTGATGAGAAAACCGACGAAAACCAGAATGGCCAAAACCCACTGCGGGGCGAGATGCCCCAACGAGTTGAGGGTGGGGATCACGGTGAGCGCGACAATGGCCAGAACGAATATGGTGACGGCTTGAATTGCGGTGTCCGCCGCGATTGCCAGGAAACGGCTGCCCACTCCGGCCAGCGGAAATTCCAGCGCGGTCTGCTCCGGTGTATCGATGGTAAGCTTATCGACAGAGGACATTCGTGATCTCCACCCGCTGGCTTGAAAAGCGCCGTGCCCATTGGGCGCGACTTGAACAATTGGTCGCAAACAGCGGAGGCAAAAGCGTTTCCTCCTTGTCGCCCACCGAACTCCAAGAGCTAGCCTTATTATACCGGCAGACGGCTTCTGACCTTTCCACAGTCCGCGAGGACCCCACCAGTTCGCAACTAGCGTTGTACCTGAACCAGCTACTCGGACGCGCCCACAACTTAATCTACATGGGGCGAAAGGCCAAGCGCGGGAGCATCTGGCGGTTTTACCGAGATACCTATCCCGCTATTTTCCAGGAGACCTTTTCCGATACGTTTGCGGCATTTGTTCTTTTCTTGATTGCGGGAATTGCCGGATTCCTGATGAGTTTGGCTGATCCCTCGTTCGTTCGACATGTAATTGGTCCGCAAATGGTGGCTACGATTGAGAATCACAAGATGTGGACGGACTCGATCGTCGGCATCATGCCGCAAACATCCAGTCTCATCATGACCAACAATCTTTCCGTTTCATTCGCCGCCTTTGCTTCCGGAATCCTGGCAGGCGTCGGCACGGTTTACATGATGTTGTACAACGGCCTGCTGATTGGCGTGATCGGCGAAGCTTGCTGGCGCGAAGGAATGAGCTTGCGGCTGTGGAGTTTTGTGGCTGCGCACGGTGTTCTGGAACTTCCCGCGATTTTTATTGCCGGAGGTGCAGGACTGGGACTTGCGAAAGGACTTTTGTTTCCTGGCGTGCTGTCACGCGGAGAGTCGCTGGCCCGCGCTGGAGCGCGCAGCGTGAAATTGGTGTTGGGAATAATTCCACTGTTGGTGATTGCCGGTTTGATTGAAGGGTTTATTTCGCCCAGTTCGCTGCCGTATCAGCTGAAATTTCTGCTTGCCGCGGCTCTGTTTACGTTGCTTACGCTGTACCTTTCGCAAAGAAGAAACCCGGCAGGAAGTTCCATCTCCGTTCCCGCGGCCTCCGCGCCGCTGGGAGCCCATCCGGCTAGATGAGGCTGCGCTCCTTGGCCATCAAATACTGGTTCACGATGGCAGACGATAACTTGGAAGGCTCCACTTCGAGCGTGAGCGCTCCCTGCTTGCGCAGCGTCCTCAACAGCAGATCACGGCGCAGCACAATTTCCTGCGCCGCAACGTAGTGGAACATCTCGCGGTCGGTCTCCGGACGCTCCGCGAGAAGTTCGCGCAATTCGGGCTGTCCGATTACCGTAAAGAGAACCAGATGCCGGTGTGCGATACGCGACGCGCATTCAATCACTTCCGGAGTTGTGGCCGTCTCCGATAGATCGGTCAGCCACACGACCAGGCTGCGGCGTTTTTGAAATGTGTACAGGGCTTGTGCAGCTCTGGCGTGGTCCGCTTCCAGTTCTTCCCCGCGCACCTGTGATAGCCCTTCCATCAGCGCGCGGACGTGCGCTGAGCCGCGGCCGGCAGGCAGCCGCTGCTGCACTCTTCGGCCATAGGCCAGCATCGCCACGCGGTCGCCGGAGTACAGGGCAACTTGCGCCAGGGAAAGTGCGGCATTCACCGCGTAGTCCAGTTTGCTAAGGCCGCGCACACGGGTTCGCAGCAACCGCCCCGCGTCCAGAACGAGCCATACGGTCTGGCTGCGCTCCACCTGGTAGGATTTGCTGATGATTTTCCCGCGCCGCGCCGTCGCACTCCAACAGATATCACGCCACTCGTCCGTTTCGCGGTATTCGCGAAGGCTTTCGAACTCACGCCCCTGTCCGGGCAAATGCTTGTGGCGCTTTTCCAGAGCGATTTGACGGCTGCGAATCAGAAAAATCGTGTCCCGTTTGGACTCTTCCAAATTGGGATAAATGCGCACGGTCTGCGGAAGCGCAACGGTGGCCCATCGTTCCGCAATGCGCCACGGGCTCTGGTAGCGCAGAGTTACGTTGCCGAGCCGGATGTCTCCGCGCTCGCGCGGGAGCACAGAGTATTCCGCTCGTGCTTTTTCTCCCCGAGTGACGGCCATCTCCATCTCGGGAGATTCGGCTCGCATCGCCGCCGGAACATGATCCGTCAGCTGTAGCGAGAGCGAAGTCTGTGCGGACGAGCGCACCTCCAGAGCCACGACAGAGGTGCCGGACAATTGCAGCGGAGCGGACCAGATTCGGCTTACCGCAACTTGTTCTGGTCTGGGAAGACGCCGGTAGTCCAACAGCCACAACAGCAAAACGCAGGCGTCCCAGGCCAAAATCGCATAGAGATATCGGGGATCGGCCCAGCCCGGGCCAATCCAAATGAGTCCAATAAACAACAAAAGGTAGAATCGCCTCCCAAATGCAAAGGAGAACCGGCCCGAGGGTCGACCCTTGGCGAATTGCGTCGGGGGAATGAGTTGAACGATGGCGCTCATGGTGACGAGTTGGTTTCCAACAAGAATCAACTACTTTGGAACTTCGATGGAATTCACCACATCGCGAACTACCTGGTCCGCCGTCACCCCTTCCAAATCCGCTTCCGGCTTGAGCACCAGCCGGTGGCGAAGTATGGGCAGGGTGGCCAGCTTGATGTCGTCGGGAATGAGAAAGTCCCGCCCTTCGGTGGCCGCAATCGCTTTGGCAAAAACCATCAGACTAATCGCCGCCCGCGGGCTGGCTCCTAGACTGACAGCGGGCCAGGTACGCGTCCGCGAAGCTAGCGCGACGATATATTTGAACAGGGCGGGCTCGACCCGCACCGCTGCCGCTTCCTGTCGCGCGGCGAAAAGGGTTTCCGCTGTCACGGTCGTGAAGGAAACCCGTTGCAATTCGCGCGGGTCAAACCCGTCCTGGATATTTTGCAGGATCTGCATTTCTTGCTGTGCATCCGGATAGGAGATGCGGATCTTGGCCAGGAACCGGTCCAACTGCGCTTCCGGGAGGGGGTAGGTTCCTTCAAACTCAATCGGATTCTGTGTGGAAAACACGGAGAAAAACTTGGAGAGGTCGTGCCGGGTGCCGTCAATGGTGACCTGCCGCTCTTCCATGGCTTCCAGAAGCGCCGACTGGGTACGCGGCGGAGTGCGGTTGATCTCATCGACCAGCAGCAAATCCGTGAAAACCGGTCCTCGATGCAAATTAAACGTGCTCGTCGCCATGTTAAAAACGTTTGCGCCGAGAACATCGGCAGGCATTAAATCCGGAGTACACTGCACCCGCTGAAATTTCAGCTGAAAAATCTGTGCTAGCACTTTGACGGCCAGGGTTTTCGCAAGCCCGGGAACCCCTTCAACAAGTGCATGCCCCCCCACCAGGAGCACAAGCAGGAGTTGATCCAGCGATTCGCGCTGTCCTACGATCACCTTCGCGAGTTCCCCGCGTACGTGCGTGGCTAGTTCATTTGCCTTGGTCATGCTGAGTGCCTTTCTGTTTGTCGAGACCGCCGGACTTCCAGGCGAGCCGTGTAGTCGAAGATTTCCTGAACAATTTTCCTGGCATCCTCATCGCGCACTTCCAGGCTGCGCATGGTTCGTTCCGCCCGGCCAAGCGTGTCGAAAAGCTCTGCCTGCTTCCAACCGAGCGACTCCGCGGCGCGCCGCGCGAGCTCCGGATAGGGGACATTCGCCGCGAGCCCGAGTTGCCGCGTCAGAACAAACCGAAATCGCTGGTATGCAATGCGCACCGCTGCCGAACCGGCGTGCCCCGAACTATATAGGTCGCCGAGCGTCTCCACAAATTCCAATGGGGAAAGGCGTGATGTTTTCGCGGGAATGTGAATGGGCCCCTGCCGCCGGGAAAATGTCGCCAGAATCGCCAGGAACACCAGTCCAAACTGGGCTATGCCCCAGGGAATCGGCGTCCGGGAGAGATAATTCCAGAGCCCCCCTTCGACTCCATGGAAATATTCGTCCCACAGAATGTGCGTTCCCTTTGCGGAACCCACCGAATTCAAGAGCAGGGCGGCGTTTCCGGATTCGCGGATGAATCCATTGGTCAGCGGTGTTGCTGCTCCCCACCAAATTACCTGCCCTTTGCCGACCTTATAGGTGATAACCGCCGCGGTTTTTGCATCGCCGTAAACAACTACGTGCGACGGCGACCTTGGCTGCCAGTCCTGCGGCGCAATCATTTTTACTTGCGGCGCATCGCGCATAACCGGGGAAGGATTGACGGCTGAAAAAGTTCTTACGTCCTCTTCGTCGAGACCTTCTTCAAACTCCGACGACTCCGGCAGAACCCTCGAAGCGTAGGACCCCGTTGCCACGATACGTCCGCCATTCTGCAGAAATTTACGCAGCGCTCCTCGTTCATCGGCTGAAGAAGTCTGCACCGGTTCGGCGAGAATGAGAACCTCGTTTTCCGCCTGGCTGTCTTCAAGTTCGGTGGGCGACTGTTCCCAGCGCTCGATCTGGTAGCCAGATTCCTCCAGTAGCAGATACGCCGCTTTGGCGCCGCCCCAAGAGGCGGAATAACTGGAAGGAATGACCGTGCGGACGCCTGCTTCGGGCGGAGTGAGCAGCGTTGAAGCGATCACCAGGATGATCAGCAGGACGCCCGCGACAATCAGGAGTTTGCGGTCGCCACTGTCGAGGGCTTGAGGCATCCCATTTTCTCCAAAAGTGTGTGTGCGTCCGACCAGTCTTCCCGTGAAGCGGGCCGGTATCCGTACCAGATCAATTCAAAATGACGTGTCAAATCGCCGAGCATGGCTTGCTGGCTGGGATGCGAACCCAGCAAACGCAGCGATTCGCGCGGAGTGCGCGCCCGGTCCCGATCGAGAAGCCGGTGATCTTCCAAGCTCGCCACCGCGGCCCAATAGCCACAATGAATCGCTTCCCGGAAATCACCACGCTCCGCGGCTGCGAGCGCATCGGCAATCCATTGCCGCCTGTCGCTCGGAATCGGCTTGCCCGCAGTCTCGAGGCGCGCCGCTATTGTGGCCTTCGCCAGGCGCCGGTAGATCCAGACTCCCAGCAGAACAAACGCAATCGTGATTACGCCCCAGGCAAAAATGTTCCCATTCTTCCTGCTGACGTGAAGGCGCATCAAGGCGCGAACGATTTTCTCGCCCAGCCAGCGAACAGCGTGCCGGATCCAGAGCTGAAATGCAGTCGGTCCCTTTGCTTGGCGAAATTCCTGGCGTTCAAAAATTTCTTTCAAGTGGGCGCGCGCATCCGATGAGTCTTTTCCTTCGGAAACCGCGGCCAAGTCACCTGCAGCCGTCTTCAAGCTGTTCAGTCGCGTCTGGATTTCGGCACGCGTAGTTTTGGCGTTTTTCGGCTTGTCTTCCATCTGCTGCAAGGATTCTCGCAGCCAACCCGTTGAAACCTCGACACGCGACTCGCCCACACGCACCGACCATGCAGGAGGCAAGGATTGTCGGAGAGGAGAAATTTGTTCTTTGTTTTTTACGGCTGCAGAGCAGCGGTCCAGCTCCGCGAGATAGGTGGAAAGACTCAAGTCTTGCGCGGACGTCTGCGGGGCAGGTGGCGTCTCGCCTTCCGGCAGTGCCCGGCAAGAAACGGAGTAGGTCAGAAGACCCGTGAACAATGTGGTACGCAGCAGTACCAAAACCGTTTTGAACATTTTGTAATTACGCGGCCGAGGGCGCGCTGGGTACCGGAGTAGCGTCCATCGATGCCATAAGGTGCTGAATATCAAACGCTTCCTTGCGCACCCGAAGATTGTAGTACATAAGCGAAAATGCAATCGTGGCAATCGGTCCCACCAGCACCTGCGAAACGAATTCCGCCAGATGTTGCAGAACCAAGATGGCAAACGATACCTTCTTGTGGGCAATCGCTGCGGAAGTCACGATAAACAGGAAAGGAAATTGAAAAATAGCGCCGGCTACGCCATTGACGACCCAAACCAGCAAAAGGATCAGAAAGATTTGACCGGCAAAGCCTTTTGTCAATTCCATGCTTCTTTCGATCGACCGGATGACCTTGGTGTTTTCCAACATGGCAACGGGAACAGCAACGGAGGTCCGGCAGAGAAGAATGAACCCCGGAACAATAAGCAACAGGAATCCCACGCCGACCACGATGCCCACCACAAAAAGGAGAAGCAGCACTCGAAAGGCTTTCAGCCCGACGCGGCGATAGGCACCGCGAACCGTCGCCGGAATTCCCAGATAGAGGTCGGAGACCGCGAAAATTGTCGCTGCCTGCGTCGCTCCAATCAATGCCAGAAACAAGATCCCTACAACCAGCGCTCCGCCAATAACGCCACCTATGGCAGCGACCGAAAAGGGGGAAACGAGATTGGTGGGCTCGCTGACGGTGCTGGCGGCCGACCCGATGGCGGCCATGCCCACGTTCAACAGAAGCAGCAGTACGAAAGGCAGCGCGGAAATTCCAACAAAAAGCCAGAAATTACTCTTGTAAAGGGAAAACGTACGATCCAAAACTTCGCCAATGGTCATCGGACGAAGAGAAATATCGGGCATGCGGCCTCCCAAACATGGTGAACGGGTCAGCGCATATAATCACGAATGTTACACACAGTGCAAGTATCGTAAGGAAACCGTGTGATCGGAAGAGCATCGAGGGATGCTGGCGTATTGGAATCCGGGGACAAAATGACAATCGGAACTGTTCACCTTGGCGGAGGCAGAGCCCACCGGCAATTTTCCCCTGGGTACGGCAGTTTCCAATTCTTCCGTTCGAGTCCGGCAATTGCTACGCACTGCGCGCCATTTTGCCCAGATTCTGCAATTCACTCGCAGCGATCTGGAGAGCCGCCGCGGCAACATTTTCTTCCAGATGTTCGACACGAGACGTACCGGGAATCGGCAAAATGACCGGCGAGCGCCACAAGAGCCAGGCGAGCGCCAGCTGAGACGGGGTGATTTTCAATTTGCTTGCCGCGCGCTCGACATCATGGCCCGACGAGGAAACGTCGCCAGCAGCAAGCGGAAACCATGGAATAAATGCGATGCTTTCGCGCTCACAATATTTGACAACGTCTTCCGCCGCTCGATCGGCGACACTGAAGCGATTCTGGACCGAAACGATGGGCACGATGGTGCGAGCGTGTTCGATCTGCTCCACGCTGACTTCGGATAGTCCGATGTGGATAATCTTGCCTTCGGCCTGCAAATCTTTGAGCGTGCCCAGCTGGTCTTCGGCCGGCACGGCGGGATCAATCCGGTGCAATTGGAAGAGGTCGATACGCTCAAGACGCAGTCGCTTGAGGCTGCCGTCGCAGGCTGCGCGCAAATGCTTCGGTTTGCCGTTCATTACCCATTGATCGGGGCCGGTGCGATCGAATCCCGCTTTTGTGGCAATCACAAGTCCTGGGGGATAGGGATGCAAAGCTTCTGCGATGATTTCCTCGCTTACAGCCGGGCCGTATGAATCCGCTGTGTCAATGAAATTGATACCGAGGTCCATCGCGCGGCGCAAAACTCGAATGCATTCAGTTCTATCCCGGGGCTCTCCCCAGATTCCCTTGCCAGTAATTCTCATGGCACCAAAGCCGAGCCGGTTGATCGTGAGTTCTCCACCGATAGCGAACTGCCCGGATTTGGCTGCCGGGCGGCTGCCCCACTCAATCGAAGATGTGTTTTTCATTTTTGTCTCCTTCTTTTTCTAGCTGTTTTGGATTGTCTGTCAATCCGTGAACTCCCAATGCCGCCTTGGTTCAAATTCACCGGGGGCAACGCTCGTCTGGGTGATTCTCTATAGATGCCTGGAGAGCAGCTTCCAGTGCACGAAATTTGCCACCGGAAGGCAGTCCCGATTCAAACGGCCGCCCCGGCTTGGTGTTAAGGATGTGAACAGGTGAGATCGACCGAATCAGTCTGCTTGGGCGAAGTCCTGTTTACGTCCGTCTACAATCAATATTGCCGCGCTTATTGAACTGGCCAGCGCACAAATTGCGGCGATCCATATGACGGACCGGTAGCCGGCAACGAAGGCTGTGTTCACCACCTGTCTGCCTGGTTTGCCGTCCACGCTGATTGCAGCAAGCTTCGGGCGTTGCGTATCGATTTGTTGCCGAACATCGACGGGCAATGAACCCACGTTGTGGTCCAGAACTTTGTTAAATGTGCTGTTCAGAACCAAGCCAAGAACTGCCACGGCGAGTAAGGCGGCAACGCGCGAAACCGCATTGTTGACTCCCGATGCGACTCCAATGTAGGGCTGTGGCACGGCGCTCATGACCGTGGTCGTAAGCGGGGCAACGCTGATGGCCATTCCAAAGCCGAGCACCACAAGAGCGGGAAAATATGTTGTCCAGTAGGTGCCCCCGACGGTGGACCTTGCAAACAAAGCAAATCCGGATCCTGCAATAACCGGGCCGATGGTTAGCAGCGTTCTTGCGCTATGACGTTTTAGCAGTCCGCCCGACCAGCGAGACAACAGGAACATCATAAAAATAAGCGGAAGCAAGGCGGCGCCGGCCTGCGTCGCGGTGTAGCCGTGTATCTGAATCAGGTTTAGGGGGAAAAAGAACAACACCCCGCTGAGCGCGGCGTACAGGAAGAAGGTAACCAGATTGGCGCCGGTAAAATTGCGAGACCGGAACAGCGCAAGCGGAAGCATGGGCGCAGCGGACCGGGCTTCGACGATTAGGAAGAATATCAACGCTAGCAACCCGGCCATTCCCACCAACGGGGACACTTCGATAAATCCGTAGACGATTCCACCCAAGCCCACCGCTGCCAGGACAGCCCCCAGCCAGTCCAGTTTCGATTGCGGCTTGGCGCTGCCCTCGGGCACGCGCCAAAAGGTTACCGCAATTACAACCAGTGCGATGGGCACGTTGATGAAAAATACCCAGCGCCACGTGGCGTGCTCCACCAGCCATCCGCCCAAGACCGGGCCGATGGCCATGGTCATGGACGTGAAGCCGGACCAAGTCCCAATAGCGCGACCGCGCTCTTCCGGAGAAAAGGAAACACCAATCAAGGCGAGACTATTTGGTACCAAAAGGGAACCGCCGATACCTTGTACTGCCCGCGCAACGGTAAGCTCTTCAACGCTACGCGTGAGCCCACAGCAAATCGATGCAATGGCAAAGATAATGATTCCGACGGTGAAGATTTTTCGTCGGCCGTAGAAATCGCCGAGCGAACCGCCGGTAAGGAGCAGCGCTGCAAGAAAAAGCGCATAGGCCTCGACGATCCACTGGACGTTCGCGATCGTTGCATGTAGACCGGATTGCAGTGCTGGCAGCGCAACATTGACAACAGTCCCGTCGATGAACACCATGCTGGAACCAAGGATGGTGGCGGCGAGCACCCAGGGTCCGCGGCCACAACAGGCCGGGTCGGAACCAGCCGCGAGCATGGATGCCTGATCACAGGGAAAGTTGGCCATGGTTGCTCTCGACCAGCCTGCCAATGCTGTAATGGATCGTCAACAAGAGATATCGGCGGTTGGGGGCCAAAGCATTCCGGCGGTTCGCGCGAATTCATGTGCCGCAAACACAGTTCAGTCACTGGCATTTAAATGGATGCACCGGTTTCCCTATTCCCGCGCGAGTGCGGCCATACGGTCATGCGTTTGCCGCTTGCCAACCAAGCACTTGGAACCAAACATGATAGATTCTTTTTCGCACGCCAATTGGAATGGGTCAACGCATCGCCCGGATTTAGAGCTAAGCGAGCGACAATGATAGCGCAGGGTTCTCCAACGACAATGGGACCATCGTATCGCTTTGCAGGCTGGGCGGCAGTCGCAAGCGGCGTTGTTGGCATAGTGGCGTTCGGGTTCCTCATTGCGGCCTTAGCCGGGAGAATATCGGGGGGCAACGAGCGAGCTTGGGAACATTTGATAAGAACCCATGATGTGGCAGTCATTCTTCAATCCATCTTCATGGTCCCGGTTGTGCTCGCACTTTACGACCTCGGCCGCCAACATTCCAGAAAAGTGGGCCGGGCGACTGCTGTGCTGGGAATAGTGGCTCTCCTGTTTGTCGCGTTGTTTCTCCTGCTCACGGTCGCAAAGATCATATGGGATGTGCTTTACATGATCCCGCAGGGCCTGCTGGGCTTTTGGCTCATCGCTGTGAACCGAAGCATGTCCAGCTTCCTGCCTCGGAGTCTGACGCGCCTAGGGACGATTGCCGGTGTAGGAATCGTAATTGTTGCCAGTTTCCCCATCGGCTACGGTATTTTGGTTGATCCGATCGGCTTTCATGGTTCGGTCCCGTTCGACTACGTGCCGCCCCAGGCGACCACGGCAAACGCTATCGTCCATATCGTCCTTCTCATCGGTACGTTCATGGGCGTCGCGCCGTATCCCGTCTGGGCCTCGCTGCTCGGCGGCAGACTTCTTCGGAAAAGTTGAGGGATAAACGCTAACAGGCGATCTGGGATCTAGCAAAAATCCACTTATTCGGTAAGACGTACGGGGATTGGAACTCATCGCTCGATCAGAAAACCCACCCTCCGTTCGACTCTGCGGAAGGGACCTTACAATTGCCGTTACCATGAGCGACCAGCAAATATTCCATTACGTGATAGCCGCAGGTATCATTTTTCCGTACTGCGCAGTTGGGTTGATTCGTTGGCGCAGGCGATCCCAAGAGCTTCGGGCTCCCGAAGCCAAAAAGACGAATAACTATTCCGCTCTTCGAGCTCAAATACTAAATTGGAAGTGCCCGCAGGCCAGTTCATCCACGCCTGACACAGCTGGCAATCCATGTGCTGTCGTGATGGACTGGGCGCTTACGTCTGGAGTCGCCACGGTGGTCGCGGTTTCCGACGGCTCGGCCAGCATTTACTACAGCAGCGGAGGCGGATCAATCGGCGGTGGGCACGCACGGCCGGCCATTCGCGATGCGGCGTTGCACGCCGTTTCGATCGCCAGTAAGTTTCTGCATGGTATGCAGCTAACAGACAATTTTCCTTTACCCGAAAGTGGAGGCGTGATCTTTTACGTTGTCACAGAGAGGGGAGTCCTTATGGCAAAGGCATCGGTAGGGCTGCTGAGCACAAATAGCCATCCCCTTTCAGAACTTGGCAACTCCATGCAAACAATCATTACGGAGTACCGAATTCTAGACACCACTGTTCAATAGACAGTATTCCCTTGGCAGGCCCTGGCGATGAGTGCAGGCTTCCGGTGATTTTTGTCAGTGATTTAGGAAAATCCCGGTAAACGGCTTTTTAGGCAAAATAACGGCCAACGGATTGTCAAAGTCCCGCTCCTTGATCTTTTGACGTCCCGATCCATTTCTAAACAGAATTGTCACAATTTATTTACCTAGCACTCAAGAACAATGAGCGGCCAGCAAGGACAATACCCTCAGGTGACGGGTGTCTCTGCACAATTCCCACCCATTGTGTCGGTTTCCTCTGTTACACCAAATGACGGTTAATCAAAAAAAGGTGGGTTCAAAGTGAAAATTTTTTTTCGACTTCTCATGATACCGCTCTTGCTATGCGCAGCGGCTCATGTGTTATTGGGACAAGGCACGGATGCCACCCTCTCAGGGAATGTTACCGACCCTTCGCACGCAGCAATCACGAATGCCAAAGTGACGGCTCGCAACAAATCGACCAATTTTAGCCAGGTGGTCACGACCGATGGTTCGGGAGCATTTTCCTTTCTGAGTTTGCCGATTGGTCCCTATGTTGTGACCGTAGAGCAGCAGGGCTTTAACACTGCTGCCGTTGAAATCACACTCGAGACGGCGCAGAAAGCGCGCCAAGACATTGAGTTGCAGGTGGGCCAATCGCAGCAATCCGTCACGGTTGAAAGTTCAACGCAGCAACTGTCCACGCAAGACGCTTCCCTCGGCAATGTCATCAACAACAACACGGTGGCCGATACTCCCCTGTATCTCCGCAACTGGGATGACCTTCTCCGCCTCGTGCCCGGTGTTCAGTCCAATCGGTACACCGACCAGAGCGGCGCCACCAGCGCGGGCCGCACAGGAGCGTTCAACATTCACGGAGTTCATTCCCTGCAAAATGATTTCATTCTGGACGGCATCGACAACAATACATTTTCTGAAAACGTACAGGAACTGAGCACTCAGGCTTCGCGCCCGTCGGTTGACACCATTCAGGAATTCAAGGTCATCACGAACCCCTACTCTGCAGAATACGGCCGCAGCCCCGGTGCCGCGGTGGTCGTCACCACCAAAGGCGGCTCAAACCAGATTCATGGCGTCGCCTACGAATATCTCCGCAACAATTATTTTGATGCCAACGATTTTTTCTCCAACCGCAGCGGCCTGATTAAGCCAAAAAACAATCAGAATCAATTCGGCGGCAGTATCGGCGCCCCTATTGTCCACGACAAACTCTTCGGTTTTTTCAACTACGAGGGCACGCGGATTAGCCGCGGGGTTCTGCGTACTTCTACGGTCCCGCTTCCCAATGAACGCATTGGCGATTTCAGCGCTACAGCGGCCGCGGCAAACGGCCTGACCGGTGGGTATCCCACAATCTACGATCCCACCACGGGCCTGCCCTTCCCCAACAATCAAATTCCCGCTGATCGCATCGATCCAAACTCGGCAAAAATCATGGCACTTTTCCCGGATGCCAACCTGCCCACGCAGCTCAACAACTACGTTCGCAACGCTCTGCTCACAGACGATGCCAACGGCTACAATGGCCGCGTCGATTGGACTCCTAATGCCAACAACTCCTTTTTTGGTCGGTACACCTATTCGAATCGTGATCGGTTCATTCCCGGCTACTTTGGTGGCATCGGCGACGGAACTTCCACTTCCGCCTGGGGCCGCCAGAAATTGATCGGCCAAAGCGCGGTGCTTGGCTGGACTCACACTTTCTCGCCTTCACTTGTGAACGAATTCCGTTTTGGCTTCATCCGCAGCTTTTCGTTTGCCGCACAAGACCCATTTGGACTAAATCAAGTCGATGAGTACGTTCCCGGAGTTCCAGAAAATCCGGCCGTCGCCGGGGGGATCTCGCAAATCACCCTCACGAACTTCACTTTCATCGGCTCACCGGACTTTCTACCCAAACAACAGGTCCCGCAGCAGTTTCAGTGGGTCGATAACGTTTCCAAGACCTTCGGCAAACATTCGCTGAAATTTGGCGTGGATTTCCGCGCTCCGATGCGCAACATCTACCAGGATGAACCCGGCACCCGCGGCTCCCTTACATTTGACAAGATTTTCACCTGCCAGCGCGATGCCACCACCGGCCAGTGCACTGGCAATACGGGCATCTCTTACGGAGACTTCCTTCTCGGCGCTGTCAGAGGCTCGCAGCTCACCAATGTCGCCTTCGTCGACCAGCGCCTCTGGATGTTGTCAGCATTCGTTGAAGACGATGTGAAGTTGCGGCGCAACCTGACATTAAATCTCGGTCTCCGCTACGACTTCTCTACTCCGGCACTCGAGGGTAACAACAACCTGGCCAACTTCGATCCCGCCGCAAACAGTGGTGCCGGTGGACTCGTCTTTGCCAGTGACGGTTCGCTTGAAAACCGCTCTCTTGTCCAGATCAACAAGCGCAACTTCGCGCCGCGCATCGGCGTGTCTTATGCCTTTACCCCGAAAACCGTTTTCCACGCCGGCTACGGCATCTACTACATGCTTTTTGAACGTTTCGGCAGCGAAGATCAGCTCGGGCTCAACGCGCCATTCATCATCAACAACGTGCAATCTGCTCCCTCAAACGCAACAGCGCCTCTTTTCTTTCTGCAGGACGGTTTTCCTGCCAGTTCGCTCGATCCCAATCAGCCCGGCCTCCTTGGCAACGTGCGCATCCGGGCCGTCGATCCCGCCACCCCCACGCCCTATGTTGAGCAGTGGAGCTTGGGCTTCCAGCAGGAGCTCCCCTGGAATCTGGTCGGGGAAGTCAACTACGTTGGCACCCGTTCCATTCACCTCAACGTTCTTGCCGACCGCAACCAACCAGCCTTTGACACCAACGGCCAAGTCGGCGCTGACCGCCCGTTCCCCACGCTCGGCTACATCGAATATCAAATGGCCAACGGCTTCGGGAAATACAATGGCCTTGAAGGCAGTCTCGAGCGCCGATTCAAGGACGGCCTCAGCCTTCGCTTTGCTTACACCTATTCGCGCAGTATCGACAATACGCCGCAGGAGCTGGAAAACAATTCCGGCAGCGCTCCGAACGGCAACAACTACGGCGCATGGTTCGGCCCCAGCGACTTCGACACGCCGCACCGCCTCATTGCCAGCTACGTCTACGAACTGCCCTTCGGCCGCAATCGCAAATTCGCCAATTCCGGAATCCTTTCCTACATCGTTGGCGGATTCAAGACCTCCGGCGTGTACACCTTCGCGAGCGGTCGGCCCTATACGATCAGCTCCGGCGGCAACATCGCCAATTCCCTCGATAAGTTTGGCGCCGTAGCGGCCACGCCAAATCAAATCGGCACTCCGGTAACCGTTGGTAACGTAAACTGCTGGTTCTTCGTGGCCGCCAACCAGGCCTGCACCGCCCTCCGCCCGGATCTCACCGATGCCTACGCGCTGCAGCAACCGGGTTTTCTCGGTGATGTCGGCAGAAACACCCAACGCGGTCCCCATACGAACGTTTTTGACTTCGCACTCATGCGGGACTTCCCCATTCATGAAGCGATTGGACTGCAGTTTCGTTGGGAAGTCTTCAATTTGACCAACACCGTTCAATTCGGCCAGCCCAGCAACAATTTCAGCAGCAGCTCGGCAGGATCGATCACTTCACTCGCCGGCGACCCTCGCGTGATGCAGTTCGCATTGCGCCTGGCGTTCTAGCAGGTTAGCGAACCGTGAGTCTACAAGTTCGTTCTCTAGGAGAGACCTCCGCTTGGAGGTCTCTCCAATGCTGGTTCCTTAGCTCGGTATATCTGGTTCCCGTTTTGCTGGTGTCGCTGCTCGGAAGCCCCTGGTCGCTGGCGCAGTCAAGCGAAGCAAAACCACCGGATGTAACTCTCCGGGGAACCCTGAGCGGCAAAGACAACCAAACATATAAACTTTTGCCCTTCAGCGTTCCCCAGGGCATATTCCGCGTCACTGTCGTCTTCAGCTACTCGGGTAAGGATGAACACACAGCGGTGGATTTGGGATTGTTCGATCCGCAGCAATTTCGCGGGTGGAGTGGCGGGCGAAAAGATGTTTTCACGGTGTCCGCAACGGATGCTACCCCTTCCTACCTGCCGGGTTTTGTAGTTCCCGGAGTCTGGCAACTTCTCATCGGCGTTCCAAACATTCGAACAGCTTCCCGTTCAGAGTACGTGGCGAAAATCTATTTTTCCGGCGCCGGGAGCGTTTCCGCCGAACCCGAAGTCTTGCGAGCTCCCCTGAAAAGCGGCCCCGCCTGGTTCCGCGGCGATCTCCACATGCACACGGCTCACAGCGACGGGAGTTGCCAGAGTCAATCCGGTAAAAGTGTTCCGTGTCCGCTGATGCTCACGGTCCAGACAGCCGCAAAGCGTGGCCTGGATTTCATCGCCATCACCGATCACAATTCGATCTCGCACTATTCCGAGATGCGCGAGTTGCAGCCCTTCTTTGATCAGCTGCTTCTCATTCCCGGTCGCGAGCTGACAAGTTTTACCGGACACGCCAATCTCTATGGCACAGAGGAATACGTCGACTTTCGAGTTGGAAGCGCGGAAGTTCCAAATTGGAATGCACTACTCCGGAACTTGCAGAAGATGGACGGCCTGGTGTCCGTCAATCATCCATCCCGTCTTACCGGCGAAGATTGTATGGGATGCGGATGGACACCCGATCCGCCTGCTGACCTGCATCTGGTGCAGGCCATAGAAGCCATAAATTCTGGAAGAACGGAAGGTCCCACAGCCGGGATCACCTTTTGGCATGAGCAACTCAACCGTGGGATACGGCTCACGGCAATCGGCGGCGGCGACAACCACAATGCGCTGGCTCCGCTTCCCGGCATGGGCTCGATTGGTTACCCGACGACCGTTGTCCGGGCCAGGGAGCTTTCCGTAGGCGGTGTGCTGGAGTCCATTCGCGCGGGTCATGTTTTCATTGACGTTGCCGGCACCGCGGATCGTTTGCTTGAACTGACCGCAGACCTCCAGCACCAGCACGCCGAAATGGGAGACAACCTTTCCGTTCAGGAAAAGCAGCTTGTTTCCTTCCAGGTGCACGTTCGCAAGGTCCTCGGCGGGCGGGTCGAAGTTAATTCAGACTCCGGCCTCTTGACGCTGGACTTACCGCCGATCACCCAAGCGGATCAAACCCTACAATTTCCCTGGGAGAGTGATGGCCGTCGCCATTGGCTGCAGGCGACAGTTCGCGACGCTTCCGGAAATCTCATCTTGCTTGGCAATCCTATTTACATCAATTTTCCCTGACGGAGATTGCTGGTTCCTGTGAGGATAGAAATTTCAATGCGCAAATATTTAGCTCTCGCTGTTGCCGTCGCCTTGTTCGTGTCGTTTGCTCCCGTTGCCGGTCCGGTAAACGCCGGTCCGGACTCGGCTCATCCCGGTGCCCGGGTGCTCATGGACGCCCACAATTGCTATCCATATTTTGAATGGTGGTCAGACCGGATCGACCGCGCTCTTTCCGCCGGCGGCCCGTTGGCCATCGAACAGGATCTCCTCTGGGTCCACGACGTAAAAACGGGACAATACCGGTCCGTGCTCAGTCATGGCGCTCCGGCAACCGGCTCCGAACCAGGGATGCGAGAATATTTTTTTGAACGTGTACGGCCAATCGTTGAAAAAGCTTTGCGCGACGGAAATCACGGCGACTGGCCACTCATCACCTTGAACTTGGATCTGAAAACAGAAGAGCCGGAACATCTCGCAGCGATCTGGCAGCTCTTGTCGGAGTACCGGGACTGGCTCACGACGGCGGTGCGCTCCGACAACATCGATCGCAGTGAGTCGCTCGCTGTTCGTCCGCTTCTGGTGCTGACGGGAGAATCCGACGCGCAGAAAGCCGTCTTCTACGATCAAGTTCCCGCCGGCGAAAAACTCCTGGTATTTGGCGCCGTACGCACAAACACAAAAGATCCATCGGCACCGCCCGAAGAACTGGCGCCTCATGCACAAGACAACTATCACCGCTGGTGGAACACCAGCTGGCATGTCGTCGAATCCGCCGGACAGCCCAGCGCAGGCGAGTGGACAGCGGAAAAGGAAAAGCGTCTGAACCAACTGGTGCACTTCGCGCACCAGCACAACCTGTGGATTCGTTTTTATACCCTGGACGGGGCCGCCAAACCACAATTGAGCGCCAACGGATGGTTTCGCTCCTACAACTTCGGCTCAAAAGACGCGGTTATGAAACGCTGGAAAGCGGCCGCTACGGCAGGCGTCGACTATATCGCTTCTGATCAATATGAGGAGTTGGCCGAATTGCTAAAATCTCAAAAACGGAGTTCTGCCCCGTAACGAATGCTTGCAGTGTCGCGGCGAACTGAACTCTTGCCTGGCGACCAAGTCACTGCTTCTGAGGGTCGCCCGTTTCCCCGGTCTCACGGGTCCTGGCAAATGTCCGTGCACTGAGAGCTGCTCTGCGGTGAAATTCAACGGGCAAAACGCTCTCCGGGGGGCGCCTGATAGTTCGTCTCAAAATGAAACACGAGCCGGCCCCATTTTGGTCGATTTCAACCATGAAACTGCGAGGAAAGTCTAGTCTTTTGCCGTGTATGAGAGTCAGCAAAAGACTGTATTCCTTGCGATACGGCGGTGGGTTACAACAGAAGTCGGACATAAACTGGTGAATCTGCGAATCTTAATTGTCGATGATTCAGAAACAACCCGGCGTATCCTGCGCGCCATCGTTCATTCGAGAGAATGGACGGTTTGTGGAGAAGCGGAGGACGGCCGCTCGGGCATTACTCAGTTTCAAAAACTAAAGCCGGATATTGTTCTGATTGATCTGGCGCTGCCGGACATCAACGGACTCAAAGCCGCAAAGCGCATGTCCACTTTGAATCCGACTGTTCCCTTAATACTCTTTACCGTGCTGGACCTGCAGGGGCTGGAACAACCTGCCCGCGAGGCCGGCATCTGTTCTATGGTCTCGAAGGCGCAGGCCTGGGATCTGATCAAATGCATCGAAGAGGCAGTGGATCAACTGCAACGGGGAACTTCGACCGTCAATTAGGGCTGCGGAGCGGCCCCTGGATATCCCGGCGAGGCGTCTAGAGAGGGCTGGGGGCTGGTTCGAGATAAAAGGTACTGTCGATTATTGGAATAAAAACCTGCACCAGAGTCCCCGGACTGACGTTCTGCAACCGGACTTCCCCGCCAAATTCCTTTACTCTTTGCCGCATACCGCCAATTCCGATTCCGACGCGTCCGAGCCGCAGCGCCACAACGTCTTCCGGCAGCCCCTTGCCGTCATCTTGCACTGAAAGCAGTATTTTCTTTTCTACAATTTCCAATCGCAATCGCGCTTCGCGGGCTTCCGCATGCCGAAAAACATTAGTCAGGGCTTCCTGAACGATCCGGAAGATGGCTGTCTCCAGTTCGAGTCCAAGACGCGGAAAATCAAGCGGATTGACCTCTATCGAAGATTGAATTCCGCTGCGCGTAGAAAATCCCTCCAAATAGACCTTCAGAGCGGATTGCAATCCAATTTCATCAAGCAGCGGCGGATGCAACAGATGAGACATATTTCTCACCTGCTGGATCGCCCGATCAATCAAAGCACTACTCTCAATAACCGCTTCTTGTTTCCACTCCACCGTTTGACCGGGCCGGAAAATCCCGTCTACCAGCATCTTGGCAGCACTGAGTTCCTGGCCCAATCCATCGTGCAGTTCTCGCGCAATGCGTCGCCGCTCCTCATCTTGCGCCACGATAAGGTTGGTCGAAAGCCGGCGCAGCTCCTCGTTTAGCCTCTCTAGTTGCCGCGTCTTGCGGTGGAGTTCGGCAAAGACGCTGACCTTGGCACGAAGCAATTCCGGAATCACAGGCACAGAAATGTAGTCTACGGCGCCCCGCTGGTAGCCCTGTAGTCGATCCAAGTCGGAAAGATGCACAGCGGAAATAAAAATGATGGCAGTTTGCTGAAATCTCGGATGTTGTCTGATCATTTCTGCCAGCTCGAACCCGTCTATTTCCGGCATGCTGACATCCATCAGCACAACGGCGATATCGTTCTTGAGCAGGCGGTCCAGCGCCACCTTCCCTGACTCCGCTTTGATCAGGTTTTCGCCCAATTCGGAAAGAATGACTTCATAGCTCAGCAGTTTTCCGGGCTGATCGTCGACCATGAGGATGTTCACTTTTTCCTGAACGTTCATGTCACCTTTTCCTTCCATGACTACAGGCGATTCAAGACACTTGGAATCTACGGCGGATGACCCTCGTTTTCTAGCGGTGCAGCCACATCCGGAGCGCGGAAAGCAGTTGTTCGGTATTGACAGGTTTTGCGAGATATTCCGAAGCACCCGCTTCCAGGCATTTTTCCCGGTCTCCTTTCATGGCCTTGGCAGTCAACGCAATAATCGGCAAACGACGGAACAAAGGATTTTGCCGTACCACTTGCATGGTCTCGTACCCATCCATTTCAGGCATCATAATATCCATCAGGACGATCGCCATGTCGCGTGTCGTCTCCAGCATGGTAATGGCTTCGCGCCCGGTTCCCGCGATCAGAACAACCATCCCTCTCCTCTCTAAAACGCTGCTGAGAGCAAAGATGTTTCGAACGTCGTCATCCACGATGAGCACTTTTTTCCCAATCAACGCATCGTCGGAGCGATGCAAGCGGTCGAGCATTCTCTGCTTTTCAGGCGGAAGATCAGCAACAACGCGATGTAGAAACAATGCCGTCTCATCCAGCAGACGCTCCGGCGACTCTACCCCTTTTACCACGACACTGCGCGCTAACAGGTGCAACCGCGTGTCTTCGTCCTGAGACAAATCCTTTCCCGTAAACACTACGACCGGCAGGTCACAAAGTGAGGGAGTATCGCGAATTTGGTCCAGAACCTCAAAACCCGACATGTCGGGAAGCCTAAGATCCAGGACCATGCAATCAAACTGTTCTTCCTTGATGGCGGTGAGAGCTTCGCTGCCGGTGGAAACCATCGAAACAACAATGTCGTCGTGGTTCAGCAATTCATGAATGGTGAATTGCTCTGCGGGATTATCCTCCACGACCAACAAACGTTTGCGACGTGGCGATGCATATTTGCGAATCCGGCTGAAAGCCTCTTCAAGGCCCTCTCGTGTAGTTGGTTTGGTGAGGAACGAGAATGCTCCCCTGGACAGTCCATGCTGGCGATCTTCATCCATCGTCAACATCTGCACTGGAATGTGGCGCATGCTGGGGTCCTGCTTGAGATGATTCAATACCGTCCATCCCAGCATGTCAGGCAGGAAAACATCCAGGGAAACTGCGCTGGGACGAAATTCACGGGCCAAAGTCAGAGCGTCAGCTCCGCGGCCCGCCACCAGGACCTTGAAGCCTTTGTCATGCGACAAATCGCGAAGTACTCGCGCGTAATGCGGATCATCTTCAACAATCAGCAAAATAATATCATCCGGATCGAGGTTTTCCCGATCATCAGGAACCTGTTCGTGCACATGTTCGGCCGCGCTGACAACCACCAGCGGGCTGGTCGTTGGCGAAAGCAGCGCTCTTCGATCCGCCGGATGAACGCCCGTGGACGGCCCCACATAGGTTTGCGGCAAATAAAGCGTGAACGCGCTTCCCGTGCCCACGTTGCTGCGCAGCTGGATTTCGCCGCCCAGCAAACCCGCTAGTTCGCGACTGATCGCCAGGCCCAAACCTGTGCCTCCGTACTTGCGGCTGGTGCCGGCATCCGCCTGCTGAAAAGCTTCAAAGATGATTCTCTGCTTTTCGGGCGGAATACCGATGCCGGTATCGCGAACCTCAAAGGCCAGAACACTCGCCGCCCGTTCGAGCACGGGATGATTTTCACTCCAGCCATTCGTGACGACAGAAACGGAAAGGCGAACGCTGCCTTGCTCAGTGAATTTGAACGCGTTTGACAGCAAATTCTTGAGTACTTGTTGCAGGCGCTTCGAGTCGGTGACCATGCTGCGCATCAGGCTTGAGTCCGTCTGTATTTCAAAGGCCAGGCGGCGATGCTCCGCTTCATGGCGGAAGGGCCTTGCGATCATCTCCAGCAGGCTCGTGAAGAAGACTTCTTCGGCTTCCACCGAAACGGTTCCCGATTCAATCTTGGAAAGATCGAGAATGTCGCTGATAAGGTTTAGCAAATCGGTTCCCGCTCCGTGAATCGTACGGGCAAATTCCACTTGTTTGCCTGTCAGATTCCCGTCGGGATTTTCCGTCAGCTGCTGGCCCAGAACCAGAATGCTGTTTAGCGGAGTACGAAGTTCATGCGACATGTTGGCCAGAAATTCAGACTTGTACTTAGAGGTCAGCGCGAGTTCCTTGGCTTTTTCTTCAACGGCCCGCCGGGCCTGTTCGATCTCCTGATTCTTGCGTTCCACTTCCACGTTTTGTTCGGCGAGTTGCTGTGCTTTTTGCGCCAACTGTTCGTTGGTCTGCTGCAACTCTGTTTGCTGCGTCTGCAGTTCGGTTGCCAGTTGCTGGGATTGCTTCAGCAGCCCTTCCGTTTGCATGGTGGCTTCGATGCTGTTTAAAACAATGCCGATGCTGGCCGTCAACTGTTCCAGAAACGCGAGGTGGGAGGTCGTGAAAATATTCAAAGATGCTAGTTCGATTACTGCTTTTACACGATCTTCAAAAAGAATCGGCAGCACGATCACATTGCGCGGCACGGCTTGAAAAAGTCCGGAACGAATGGGCACCGACTGTAATGGCAAATCGGAAATCAACATCCGCCGCTTTTCCGCTGCACATTGTCCGACAAGTCCTTCTCCCACCCGCAAATGATGGCGGTGTCCGTCCTCTTCCCCGTCAGCAAATGCCGACAGCAAGATGAGGTGCGAGGATTCTTCCGACTCCATTTGATACATCACTCCTTGTTGCGCATTGACGAGGGGGGCCAACTCGGAAAGCAACATTCTGCCAACCGTTGTCAGGTCCCGTTGACCCTGCAACATACCTGTAAAGCGCGCCAGGTTGGTCTTCAGCCAGTCCTGTTCGTTATTGCGGTCCGTCGTCAGGCGCAGGTTGTCGATCATCGTGTTGATGTAATCTTTCAGCTCCGCGACTTCACCGCTGGCTTCCACCTGAATCGAGCGCGTGAGGTCGCCTTTGGTAACGGCGGTGGTGACTTCGGCGATGGCTCGGACCTGGTTCGTCAAGTTGTCGGCCAGGAGGTTTACGTTTCCGGTCAGATCCTTCCAGGTACCGGCAGCCCCCGGCACGTTGGCCTGGCCGCCCAGGCGGCCTTCCACACCCACTTCGCGCGCAACGGTGGTCACCTGATCGGCAAAGGTCGCCAGTGTGTGCGTCATGTTGTTAATCGTTTCCGCCAATGCCGCCACTTCTCCTTTGGCATTGACGGTTAGCTTTTGCGTCAGTTCGCCGTTGGCGACAGCAGTCACCACTTTCACGATGCCGCGAACCTGTTCTGTCAGGTTGGCAGCCATTACGTTTACGTTGTCGGTCAAATCCTTCCAGGTACCGGCGACACCAGGAACTTTCGCCTGGCCTCCCAGTTTTCCGTCGGTTCCCACTTCACGCGCCACGCGCGTCACTTCTGCGGCAAAGGCGTTGAGCTGGTCCACCATGGTGTTGATGGTGTTTTTCAATTCCAGAATTTCGCCCTTCACGTCGACCGTAATCTTGCGGGACAAGTCGCCGCGCGCCACGGCGGTGGTCACTTCGGCAATGTTGCGGACCTGGCCGGTCAGGTTGCGGGCCATCGCGTTCACTGAGTCCGTCAGGTCCTTCCAGGTTCCCGCGACACCCGGCACGTTGGCCTGACCGCCCAGCCGGCCTTCGCTGCCGACCTCGCGGGCGACGCGGGTTACCTCGGCCGCGAATGACCGGAGCTGTTCCACCATCGTGTTGAGGGTTTCTTTGAGCTGCAGAATTTCTCCGCGAACGTCGACAGTAATTTTGCGCGAAAGGTCTCCGCTGGCAATGGCCGTGGCCACTTCGGCGATGTTACGAACCTGGCCGGTCAGGTTGCTGGCCATGAAATTCACGTTGTCGGTCAGATCCTTCCAGGTGCCCCCGACACCAGGCACGGCCGCTTGCCCACCCAGCTTCCCTTCCGTGCCCACTTCTCTCGCCACGCGCGTCACTTCTCCGGCAAAAGCGTTGAGCTGGTCGACCATGGTATTGATGGTGTTCTTCAATTCCAGAATCTCGCCCTTCACGTCGACCGTGATTTTGCGGGACAAGTCGCCACGGGCCACGGCGGTGGTCACTTCGGCAATGTTGCGGACTTGTCCGGTCAGGTTGCCGGCCATGGAATTGACGTTATCCGTTAAGTCTTTCCACGTTCCTGCAACTCCGGGAACTTTCGCCTGTCCGCCCAGCTTGCCGTCCGTGCCGACTTCTCTTGCGACGCGCGTCACCTCTCCGGCAAAGGCGTTCAACTGGTCCACCATGGTATTAATGGTGTCTTTCAGCAAAAGAATTTCGCCGCTCACGTTCACCGTGATTTTCTTCGACAAATCGCCGCTGGCGATGGCTGTCGCAACTTCGGCGATGTTGCGAACCTGGCCGGTCAAGTTGCTGGCCATGGAGTTTACCGAGTCGGTGAGATCTTTCCAGGTTCCGGCGACGCCGGGCACTTGTGCTTGGCCGCCCAATTTTCCATCGGTTCCGACTTCCCGCGCCACGCGCGTGACTTCGGAAGCAAAAGAACGCAACTGGTCCACCATGGTGTTGAGGGTGTCCTTTAATTCCAGGATTTCGCCCTTCACGTCTACGGTGATTTTGCGGGACAGATCGCCACGGGCCACGGCCGTGGCCACTTCGGCAATGTTGCGCACTTGACCGGTGAGGTTGCTGGCCATGAAATTTACGTTGTCGGTCAGATCTTTCCACGTTCCGGCGCCGGGCACCTGCGCCTGACCACCGAGCTTCCCTTCCGTACCCACTTCCCTCGCCACGCGCGTGACTTCTCCGGCAAAGGCGTTGAGCTGGTCCACCATCGTGTTAATGGTGTCTTTCAATTCCAGGATTTCGCCCTTCACATCAACGGTGATTTTGCGGGACAAGTCACCGCGCGCCACTGCCGTGGTCACTTCCGCGATATTTCGGACCTGGTCCGTCAGGTTGCCGGCCATCGAATTGACAGAGTCGGTAAGATCCTTCCAGGTTCCTGCAACGCCAGGCACGTTGGCCTGCCCGCCCAACCGGCCTTCGCTGCCGACCTCGCGTGCCACGCGCGTCACTTCGCCCGCGAAGCGGTTCAGCTGGTCCACCATGGTGTTGAGGGTTTCTTTAAGCTGCAGAATTTCGCCGCGCACATCGACGGTAATTTTTCGCGAAAGATCTCCGGTGGCGATCGCCGTTGCTACCTCGGCGATGTTACGAACCTGGCCCGTCAAGTTACTGGCCATGAAGTTCACATTGTCCGTGAGGTCTTTCCAGGTTCCCCCGACGCCCGGCACCTGGGCCTGCCCGCCAAGCTTTCCTTCCGTTCCTACTTCTCTCGCCACGCGTGTCACTTCGCCGGCGAACGCGTTTAGCTGGTCGACCATCGTATTGATGGTGTCTTTCAGCTCCAGGATTTCTCCCTTCACGTCCACGGTAATTTTGCGGGACAAGTCGCCGCGCGCCACTGCCGTCGTGACCTCGGCGATGTTGCGCACCTGGGCGGTCAAGTTGCCCGCCATTGCGTTTACCGAGTCCGTGAGATCTTTCCAGGTACCTGCCACGCCCGGCACCACGGCCTGGCCACCCAATTTTCCGTCCGTGCCCACTTCGCGAGCCACGCGCGTCACTTCCGATGCGAACGAGCGCAGCTGGTCGACCATCGTGTTTATGGCTTCCTTGAGTTGGAGAATTTCTCCACGCACATCGACGGTAATCTTGCGCGAAAGATCTCCGCTGGCAACCGCCGTGGCCACTTCCGCAATGTTGCGCACCTGGCCCGTCAGGTTGCTGGCCATGGAGTTGACCGAGTCGGTGAGATCTTTCCAGGTTCCGGCAACCCCGGGCACCAGCGCCTGGCCGCCGAGTTTGCCGTCGGTTCCGACTTCCCGCGCCACGCGCGTGACTTCTGCGGTGAAAACGCCCAGCTGCTGAATCATGGTGTTTACGATGGTGGCGGAACGAAGAAACTCGCCTTCGAGCGGCCTTCCATCCACGTCCAATCGAACGGTTTGCGTCAAATTGCCTTGCGCCACTCCGGCAATCGCTCGTGTAACCTCGGTTGTGGGGCGCAGCAGGTCTTCCATCAGCGTGTTGACGGAAACTTCCATGTCACCCCAGGAACCTTTGGACTGCGCGAATCGAATTTTTTCTCTCGTTCGGCCTTCTTTTCCTACCGCTTGTCCGACGCGCTTCAGTTCCTGCGACATCTGTTGATTGGTGGTCACAATCTCGTTGAAAGCATCAGCCAGTTTTCCAGCAATGCCGGTCCACGAGCCCGGCAGCCGCACGGAAAAATTGCCGTCGCGCATCGTCTGCAGACCACCCAGGATGGTATTCAAGTATTCAGGGGATAAATCGGCTGCGGTGTTCAGCAGAACCGGGGCCTTCTGGTGTTCTGCGTTGTTGTCGACAACTACCGAGCTGCGGTTAGCTCTTTTACTCATCGTCATCTCCAGTTGCGATGGCCATCGATTCTGTTCCTAGAGCGAGTTCGACAATTCTTCGACCAGCAGCCGAAGCGCGGCTGGCACTTTCCGGCGAGCTGCTCCGGCGCCTGCACGCATAGTGGTCCCGTGACCGGTGATAACGGATACCATAGTTAAGGTACGCACACGCTACAGTATTTCATGTAGTTCTGTTGTCTCTTAGGCCATTCGGACCGGCACGCCAACAGTCAAAGGTATTTGTTTTCTGGCATTTAGCGCCGGACGGGGAAAAGGCCCGGCCGGGACCGTAGTCGGGCGAAAGCCGTGGCGTCACGAATCCGCCCCCCTGTCCAAAGGATTTGCACTGGCGGGCCCGGGACCTCGAAGCGGGCGGCAGCAGCAATGCTGCAAAAGGACCCAGTCCCCTGGCCCCGCGGGTCGGTTCGCGCCCTGGAAGACATGTCCAGTCATTGACGCGACGGCGGCCCACCCAGACGTGGCCTGGGGCAGTACCCGCCAGCAGGAAGGCCAGCGCTAGAATTCTTGGTCCAGGTCTTACGGTTCCTTCTACTTTTCTCTGCATCCAAGCTGCAGATACAAAGCGAGGAAACCATGACCACGGTAGCTACCCATTTGGTGCAAGCGCTTGTTGCGGCCGGTGTACAGCGCATTTATGGAGTTGTCGGCGATTCCCTTAACAGCATCGTCGACGCCGTTCACCACAGTAAGAAGATTGAATGGATTCACGTTCGGCACGAAGAAGCGGGAGCTTTTGCCGCAAGCGCCGAAGCGCAGCTCACCGGTAAACTCGCCGTTTGTGCGGGAAGTTGCGGCCCCGGGAATCTCCACCTCATCAATGGGCTGTATGACGCGCACAAGACCCTAGCACCGGTGCTGGCGATCGCCGCGCAAATTCCCTCCAGCGAGATCGGCACAGGATTTTTCCAGGAAACGCATCCCGAAAATCTGTTCAAAGAGTGCAGCCATTTTTGTCAGCTGATCGCTACAGAAAAGCAGATGCCGAGGTTGCTGCAAATCGCCATGCAGACATCCACTTCCCGGGGCGGCGTTAGCGTGCTGGTGCTGCCCGGAGACGTAGCCTCCTCGGAGATGACTGCCAAAGAGCTGGAGCATCGCATCTTTCACCCGCGCCCTGCGATTCAACCAGCCAGTGAAGAGCTGCAAAAACTTTCCTACCTGCTCAACAATGCGGAGCGCGCCACAATTTTCGGCGGAGCCGGATGTGTCGAGGCCCACGAAGAGGTACTGATGCTCGCAAAGCTGGCGCAATCGCCGGTGGTCTACAGTTTCCGCGGAAAAGAATTTCTGGAGCATGACAATCCCTATGCCGCCGGCATGACCGGGCTGCTCGGAACGGAGAGTGGGCACTATGCGTTGGAAAAAGCCGATCTCGTTCTGATGCTGGGCACTGATTTTCCCTACACCGCCTGGTATCCCAAGAACGCCAAAATCGTGCAAATCGATTCACGTGCGGAACACCTGGGTCGCCGGTGCAAGTTGGAATTAGGGCTCGTCGGAGACACGCGAACTACGATCAAGGCGCTTTTGCCACTCATCAAACCGAAGAAATCCAGTCGCCACCTGAAGCTTTGCCGCGAGAAATATGAAGAGACCAGAAATTCGCTCGAGCAACATGCCCGGACTACCAAACCTGGGCAGCCACTTCATCCGGAATACGCCACAAAAGTCATATCGGAGCTGGCCGACCGGGACGCGATTTTTACAGTCGACACCGGAATGACTGCGGTATGGGCAGCACGCTATCTGGAAATGCAGGAAGGCCAGAGACTCATCGGCTCCTTCAATCATGGGTCCATGGCCAACGCCTTGCCGCACGCCATCGGTGCACAGCTCGCCTTTCCGAAACGCCAGGTCTTTTCTCTGAGCGGCGATGGCGGCTTCACCATGCTCATGGGCGACATCCTTACCCTGGTTCAATACGATTTGCCGATCAGACTGGTTATTTTCAACAACAGTACTCTCGGAATGGTCAAGCTGGAAATGCGAGTTGCCGGACTGGAAGATTTCGGCGTGGACCTGAAACCCACCAACTTTGCAAAAATGGCCGAGGCTCTGGGAATTCGAGCGGTGCGCATTGAAAATGGCGACGACTTGAAGGATTCAATCAAGACGGCGCTCCGGCACCGCGGGCCAGTGCTGCTGGATATTGTTACCGATCCCAATGCCCTGGCTTTTCCTCCCAAGCTCAACGCCAAGGAAGTCGCCGGGTATGGTTTGTTTCTCGTCAAACAAACGCTTCACGGGAAACTGTTTGAATCCATCGAAGACCTGAAGGGTAATTTGCCCTGATTCGGGATCGACACCGTGGTGTTGCTCTCTCAGCCGTCACTACAGGACTTTTGCAACATTCTTACAGGAACTCGCCCATCGCCCATTCCCGCCGACTCGAGCTATGGTTACCGGCAGGCGTTGCATTGAAATTCAGATGCGATGAAGCCTGTTCATCACTGGGGAGGAAAAATGGCTCGCTACGGAAAGGCTGCTGCGAAGACTGTAAAAAGCGCCATGCACCGGAGAAAGCGTGGGACCTTGAAATCCGGCAAAGGCGGCAAGGGCGGTACGGTAAAAAGCAGGAAACAAGCGATTGCAATCGGTCTTTCTGAAGCTCGCAAGAAAGGGGCAAAAGTACCGCGGAAAAAATCGTAAAGAGATCAGCCATTCCTCAGGAAAGATTATTCCGTGCGGACGATGGGCGGTAATTTCTCAGGTCGCGGCCCCCGCAGGTTCGCCCGGCAAACCGGAATATAGCCAAGCTCTGAGCCTTGCTCGGAGCGGCGAAGCAGAAGCGCACCTCGGCTCATATCTCCCCGGCCGACGAAATCGGCCGGGAAAAGAAGTCGTTCGCCGAAAATTTGCTGCAAAGGCTCAACATATTTCGAGGTCGCAATGCTTCCAAGGAGCACCACACCGACAGAGCCGCCGAACCTTTCCAGAATTGATCTGGCCGATTGTTCGAGCGGCAGGCGGTAGCGGGGGTTTTCCGCGTCCACTTTGCATGACGCCATCTCGAGCAGCGTCTCGCGCCGTATCAATGTGTCGGGCAAGAGCAGCCCCCGGGAAGGGGTGATGATCATGACCCCTGGTACGACTTTGTTTGCACGTGAAAAAGCCCGGGCATAGGCGAGCTTGCCCCGAAAATAGAGGGAACTCATGAAGCTGAACATTTCCCCCAGGTACAGACCATCGCTGTTCAAGCGTCGCGCCAGGTCGGAATCGGCAGCTTCATGGAGAAGTTTTTCCGCTCGGCGGCCAGATGCGTTGGCGGGTGAGAGAAGAAAAATATTTTCGGTGGGATGGGCCGCCTCCGACACTTCGGCCGTCGCGCTGCCCGGGGTTTGCCCATGAAACACGACGCGCTTTTCTGTCTCACCCCTGGTATTTTCAACAGCGATTTTCATAGCCGTGCTCGACAACTTTTTATTATAGCGAAAACGAAACCGGGTGCCCGAAACGACACCGGACTTCCGATCCCGAGCGGGAAGAAAATGCAGTGCTCTTTCCGCGCGTACCCCTAAGGAGGCCAGATGCCCCGCATAGGAAAGAGCCAGACACCGGCCATCTCCCATCCCGGGAAGGTTTTCTGGCCCGAAGAAGGATACACAAAGCTGGACCTTGCCAATTTCTATCGCGACATTTTTGATCGATTGCAACCCTATCTGAAGGACCGGATTCTCACGCTGGAACGCTGCCCCGACGGTATGGGCGGCCAGTGCTTCTACCAGAAGGAAAAGCCCGCCAGCCTGTCGGCCGCAATTCCCACTAAGCGCATTCAAAATTCCAGCGGTACCCGGAAGTCGACCAATTATGTCGTCGGCGGGGCGCTCGAGACGCAAATCGCTCTTGTAAATCTCGGCTGCATTCCGGTGCACGTATGCGGAAGCAGGGCCGGGACGTTTCCGAAACCCGATTGGGTTTGCTTCGATCTCGATCCCATTTCGGGAAAATTCGCCGATGCCGCGCGCGCCGCCTCCCATATAAAGGACGCTCTGGACCAACTTCATTTGGATTCATTTCCCAAGACCTCTGGAAGCCGCGGACTTCATATTTTTGTTCCTCTGCGCCTGGGCCCGACGGCGGATCAGGTTTTGCAGTTTGCCGAACAATTCCTCGCTCGCGTCGCCGCCGCGCATCCCCGAGAATTGACCGTCGAGCATTCCATCAAAGCCCGCGGCCAGCGGGTCTATCTGGATGCCTTCCGCAACGGCTCAGTCCAGACTGTGGTTGCTCCCTATTCGGTTCGCCGAAAACCTCACGCGCCGATTTCTACTCCGTTGGCTTGGTCCGAAGTGAAGCCTTCGGTGGTTCCTGCAAAGTTTAATCTTGGCAATTACCGTGAGATATTTAAGAATCAGGATCCTTGGGGCGACTTCTTCGGCAGCCGCCAGTCACTGCGCGACGCTGCACGTCAGTTGAAGACTTTGTAATCCGGACGGCATTCGGTGGTCGCCATGCTGGACAGGAGGTAGCGGCAGATGTCACTTAAGGAATATCGGGGAAAAAGGAATCTCGGCTCCACCCCGGAGCCCGCCGGCAAAACCGCCCGCAAATCTCCGCAAGCGCGGTCTGCGCTTGGCTATGTCATACAAAAACACCGCGCCACTCAACTCCATTACGATTTCAGGCTGGAGTTTGAGGGTGTCTTGCTGTCATGGGCCGTTCCTAAAGGCCCCTCGCTCGATCCCTCCGTCAAGCGCCTGGCGATGCAAGTGGAGGATCACCCGGTGGACTACGCCGGATTTGAAGGTGTAATTCCCGAAGGCGAGTATGGCGGCGGCACCGTGATGGTCTGGGATCAGGGAGTGTGGACCCCCGAACAAGACGACATACGGGCAGCAATCGACAAAGGCGACCTTAAATTCACCCTGCACGGGGCGAAATTGCAGGGTTCCTGGGTACTGGTTCGCACGCGTGGCTTCGGCAGCAAAGCCGACAAGTCCTGGCTGCTCATTAAGCATCGCGACAAATTTGCATCCGTGAACGACATCACTGCCTGTCAGCCCCGTTCCGTCGTGACCAAACGGCTGCTTGCTGAAATCGCGCGCGATCATGGCGGAGATGTAGAAAAAGCTGCTACCGGCGATCCGCCGGGCGGGAAACCGGCAAGCCGGCGAGCTGGCGAGGGAAAAGGCAGCAAGGCGAAGAAAGCAGGGAGGGTCAAGGACTAGCTTCCTGGCGGCCGGTTATCCTCGAGTCAACGCCCGGAAACGACAGTCAGGTCCCTGAGCCGGTTCTTCAATGCGCGAGTGATTTGTTTTTCCTGCAGCCGCCAGCCCCAATTGCCCGCTGCACGTCCCGGCATGTTCATTCTGGCTTCCGCACCGAGGCCTAAAACATCTTGCATGGGAACCGCCGCCAGGTCCGCAACCGAGGTCAGCACCGCCTGAATGAACGACCAGTGAATTTCTCGGCCATCGGTCTGAAAGTAGGATTTCACTCTCGCAATTTTGTCCCTTGCAGCGGATTTGCTCCGCTGTTTGGCAGATTTTTTCAGGGCCTTCCACCAGCCGAGGGTCGTATCATTGTCGTGGGTTCCGGTAAAACAGGCCATCGCATGGAGGTAGTGGCTCGGCCGGTGTACGTTGTCATCGTCGAAGGCAAATTGCAAAACCCCCATGCCGGGAAACCCAAATCGTCGACGTAGCGCTTCTACTTCCGGCGTAATTGTGCCCAAATTTTCAGCTACCAGAGGCAAGTTCCCCAGTTCCTCCCGGACTTTTTCAAAAAGCGCTGCTCCCGGCCCCGCCATCCATTTTCCGTTTCGCGCCGTTCGCTGATTTGCCGGAACACACCAAAACGCTTCAAATCCGCGAAAATGGTCGAGCCGAAGCAAATCCGCCCTTTCAAACGCGATGCGAAATCGGTCTATCCACCATTTGAATCCGGTTTTTTGCAACTCTTTCCATCGGTACGTCGGCGTTCCCCAGCGCTGACCGTCTTTGGTGAAATAATCGGGAGGAACTCCTCCAACCGTTCGCGACTCGCCGTTCCGTCGCAAATCAAAAAGCGCAGGGTTGCTCCAAACGTCCGCACTGTCGTGTTCAGCGTAAAAAGGCATGTCGCCCAAAATTGAAATGTTCCGCTCTTTGCAATACCTGTGCAGCTGTTCCCACTCCCGAGAAAATTCGTACTGCACAAATTTATGAAATCGAACAGAATCTCGGGAAGGTTTGCTGCGTTTGTCGAATCGATGCCAGGGAAGCCCGTTATTGGCCTCACGCAAGCTCATGAACCGGGCATAGGGTTCAAGCCACCACCCGTTGCCGGTCTCGAACTTGGAATATTCTCTGGTTTCTGAAAATCCCAGAAACGCGTTCTTTAGCAGCCGCTCCTTATAGTCGCGAACTGCGCCAAACTGCACGCGCTCTGGCGAAAAATTCCGCAACGGCGATATATCTTTCCTGGAAACGTACCCGCGTTCGAGCAACAGTTCCGGACTGACGAGGAGCGGATTTCCTGCAAAAACCGATCGCGATTGATAGGGAGAATTATCCGGCCCGGTCGGGCCCAAGGGCAAGACACACCATAATTTCTGCTTGGTGTCTGCTAGAAAATCCACAAACCACCTGCTCGTCGGCCCTAAATCGCCAATGCCAAACCGGCCGGGCAGTGACGTCAGATGCAGGAGTATTCCGCTGGACCGGCCAATTTTCACAAGTCGCCTTTTTCTGAACCAAAGCCGATTTAATTTTTCTCAGTATTTTTTTTTAGTCTGGCAATTTTCACATAGGATCGTAGCACTTCGGCCACGCTCCACGCCTGCGCTACGCAGCCACGCGGCGTAAACGGCGCTTCAGCATCAAATATCTCTCCGATCGAACCTACCGCATTACTCGTCAATCGCTGATCGAATCCTTCGAGCAGACCTTCAGCCCGCTCTATTTCGTGAGGATGCAATTTGAGCCAGGCATCAATGTAAGGCCCGATCAACCACGGCCATACCGTGCCCTGGTGATAAGCCGCATCGCGATCCCGAAGATTGCCATAATATTTCGCCTTGAAATCCTTTTCGCCCGCGGCAAGAGTGCGCAGACCAACAGGTGTCAGCAATTCTTGCTCAACCTTTTCCATCACCTTGGCCCATTTATCTTCCGCAAGCACCGGGAAATCCAAGGAAATCGCCAAAACCTGATTCGGCCGCAACGAAGCATCGTCTCCGTTTTCTCCGTCCACCACATCGTAGAGGTAGCCGCCTTTGGCAAACCAAAACCGTTTCTGAAAAGAGTCCCGGCATTGCGCTGCATGGCGTTCCAGCTCGCGGGCTTGTTCCTGCTTCCCTTCCTGTTCAAGCCATCGCTGCATATGGCAGAGCGCGTTGTACCAAAGCGCATTGATCTCAACTGCTTTGCCGCGACGCGGGGTAACCACCCAATCGTCGACCTTGGCATCCATCCAGGTCAGCTGATAGCCCGCCGCGCCTTGGCGCAACAAACCATCCTGGGCATCGACGCCAATGCCAAAATCCGTCCCCCGCAAGTGGCTGTCCACAATCTGTTCAAGTATGGGAAGGATCTGTGGCAGGAAAATCGGATCGCGCGATTCCTTCAGGTAGCGGGCTACTGCGTGAAAAAACCAAAGCGTGGCGTCCGCCGTATGGTAGAGACCCTCATCGCGGCCTTCCGGAAACATATTTGGAATCAAGCCATTGCGCACATAGTGCGCGAAGGTGCGAAGAATGTAGCCGGCTTCCGCTTGCCGCCCGGTTGTGAGGGTCAACCCTTCGAGCGAAATCATGGTGTCGCGGCCCCAGTCCGTAAACCAGGGATAGCCGGCAATAATGGTTCGCACATCGTCCCCGGCAGCGCGGGCTCGCACCGTATCGTCGCCACGCCCTTCCGGCACGATAATGAATTGATCTGCCGCGAGCACCAGGTCCGCCGCAGTGGTACCCGGCGGAACCTCCGCCGCTCTCGACAACAGTCGCTTGCGTCGCAAGGTTTCCGCACCCTCCGCATATTTTGGAGTGACGGCTCGAATCGCGTCCCATGATTCCGCAGAAGCCACAAGCGTTACCGGATCGCTGGGCGTCAAAACAACAGAAAAATATCCCGGGCTCCACAGATCGCCGCGATCCGCATACCCGCGACTCTCTTCGATGCGGTAAATCACTTCATGAAAACGAGTGCGATCCATCGTCAAAGATTTGTCTTTGCCATAGAGCATAAGCCGCAGCGGCGGAATGTTCGTTTGCGAAGCAATCTCAAAGGTGTCCTCAATTACCGTAAACGCATAGTTTCCTTCAATCGGCGTACTCACAGGCGCTTCATGTGGCCGGAAATTCACGGACGGTCGAAGCGTCATATTCAATTGAGTGCCGCTTCTCAGCCGGTACGTCACATGCACCGTATTTTGCCGATGCACCATGAGCACGCGCTTTTCCAGCAGTATTTCCCCAATGCGAAATATCCAAACCGGGATGCCCTCTTCGAGTCGAAATTCTTCAAGATATTCGGCACCCTGGGCCTTAAGCGGCGCATCCGTGCGTTCTTCTCCGCTCAGCTGAACCGATGGCCCATCGGCTATCTCAACTTTCTCGATCAAATCATTCAACATCATGATTCGGCCAAGCGGCGTAGGCAACGCCGCTACCAGGTAGCCGTGAAAACCCCGGGTAACCACTCCAGCCAGACTTCCCGATGCGTAACCACCCAAGCCGTTGGTCACCAGCCATTCCTTGTCGACCAGGGATTCCCGCAAGCTCGATCCGGATTTTTCGTAAGCGACACGGCGTAGCGCAGTCATGATCTATGAAATTTCCTTTTCTTCCTCTACCGCCTGCAAAAGAACCGCAGCGGCGCCTGGAATCATCCAGTTCAGTTCTGAATCGAGTGCCGGCGTCCCGTTTCCGCCGTAGCGTGGATCTTCCGTTGACCACTGCACCTGCCACCGGCGGCCGTCCGGGGGGCCGAGCAAGGGAACGGGACAGGGATTCAGGTGCAGTTGCGTTCCAAGATTAACGACCAGGATTTTGTCGTCTCGAAAGCCTTCTGAAAAGAATCGCACCATAAACGAATCAGGGCCCAGGATGGCTCCGTCAAATTGACGGTCTTGCCGGGAAAAGAGCGGCTCTTGTCTCCGCAACTTTAGTAAGTCGCGATGCAGGGAAACTGCTTCACCATGACTGTCGCGCTCGTCGGTTCTAAGTTTGCATTTTTCAAAAGTTTCTTTGGCGGCCGGATCGTCATAGGTAACCTGCTCCAACGCCAGGCTGCGCCACTGGCTCCGAAATTTTTCCCGCCCTTTGCGCACCAATTCGGCCAGCTCCGGCTTGTGGTCCGCGAAATAGAGAAATGGCGAAGAAGCCGCAAATTCCTGCCCTTGAAATAACATCGGAGTTGCCGGCCCCAGCAGGCAGATAGCGGTCAACGCTTTATATTTTCCAAATGCCGTCAGTTCGTGAATCCGCAAGCCTCTTGCCGAATTGGCGATCTGATCATGATTTTGTATGAACGCTACCGTAGACGCCGGCTTGGTATCGAGCGAAGCGTGACCCCGTCTTTTGTTCTGCCATGAATACCACTGTCCCTGATAGAGAAACCCGTGCTTCATGGCCGAAAGCAGCTCCTGCGGGCTTCCCAGGTAGTCGGTGTAGTAGGCTTCCCGATTTCCGGTAGCGGCAACCATGGCCGAGTGATGAAAATCGTCATTCCAGAGTGCGTCCAGACCATAACCGCCCTGCGTTTCTGACCGAAGCAATTTTGTATCTTGCGGTTCATTTTCTCCGACGAGGATAATTCGCCGCGTTTCTGCCGCTTTGCGCGCATTCTGGGCAATCTCGGAGATGATGTGGCTTGCGGAGGTATCGTAAATGTCCTGCGTCGCGTCAAGCCGTAGGCCATCCACGTGAAATTCCTTGATCCAATACGCGGCATTGGCCAGGTAGAACTCCCGCACATACCCGGATTTCTCACCGTCGAAATTCATGGCCGCGCCCCAGTCAGTCTGATGCGCCTCGGTCACGTAACTGTTGGAGAATTTGGTGAGATAATTTCCATCCGGCCCCAAGTGGTTGTAGACCACGTCCAGGATGACGGCGAGCCCGGTTGCGTGCGCCGCGTCGATGAAGGCCCTAAAATCATCCGGTACGCCGTAATTTCTGGTGGGCGCGAATAGGTTCACTCCGTCGTATCCCCATCCGAATCCGCCAGAAAAGTCCGCAACCGGCATGATTTCCAGCACGGTAATTCCTATATCGAGCAATGCCGGCAGCTGCGCAATGGCCGAACGCCACGTTCCTTCCGGAGTAAATGTCCCGACATGCATTTCATAGATGACTTGGTGGGCGAGCTCGATTCCTGCCCATTTTTGGTCAGTCCAGGCGAACTGGGTCGGATCTACAATCTGCGATAGCCCATGCGGACCTTCAGGTTGATAGCGGGATGCCGGATCAGCAAACGGTCCCTCGCCATCCAGTAAAAAACCGTACGTTTGACCGTGCCCGACACCGGCAACGACTTCGGAAAAATATCCGTTGGGTTCTGCCTTGAGCTCATAGGTGGCTCCGGCAACTGCCACTGATACCGTTCTATGCTCATCAGCCCAGACGCGGAACGCTGTTCCTCCGGCAGTCCTCTGGGCGCCTACCGGATACCACCATGGAAAGGTTGGATTCATTGCTTAGTCAGTACGATGCCCACACTCGGCGGCCAAACCAACTGGATTCTCTTGCGGAATCAATCGCGGCGGGTCTGCTTCTAGCTTTTGTACTCCTAAACGTCGCGTTCACGAGCGTATGGTTACCCTTCTTTGTATGCATTCCGGGCGCTGCGAACAATACAGTGGAATCTGTACTAATCGTTTGCGCTCACGTTCTAATAAATAAGACCGTATGGAGGTCGAACGAAGCGACTGGTGGGAGCACACTCAGGGGGCAGCCCCGGGCCAGGCACAGGTGGGCGGCTCAGAACGCCTTGTGGTATCTCACGTCCATCCCGTATCCGCCGTTTTCATCGCGCAAGATTGAAATTGAGACGTTCCGTTTGGCCTGATATTTGAGCTGAATACTCTGGCTTTGCGCTGACGTAATGTCGGTACTGAAGGTTATCAGGAGATTCCCGGTCACTCGCTGCTGGATCGCAATCTGCGCTCCCGGATTCTGATTGTTTCCAGCCAGCGGATCAATCGTCAACTGTGAGATGCCGCTGACTTTTTGCAGCTGGCCTGCGAGCTGCCCGCCGACAGCGCTGGCCACCGCAGACTCCGCGCCGACAGATGCCGGCGCCGAAGACCGGGAAGCAGCTTCTGTCGTTGTCTGCCCGAAAGCCAGAAGATTGATAATATCTCCGGTTGGCAGTGCAGGATCGGAAGTGTAAGTCGTTTTCAATTTCTCAAGCGGGCCTGACAAGCTGATGGTAATGTTGTACTGCTCGATTGTCGTTCTTACATAAAGATTCATGATTGGTCTGGTCTGCGCGGTATTCGCAAAGCCAATTGTTCCGCTTTGCAGTTCAAACCGCTTCCCAAGAAAAAACACCTCGCCGCCGGTCAGTGAAACCCTTCCCAGTAAAACCGGCCGCGCTACTGTACCAACAACGCGAACATTGGCCGCCCCCGAGACGCTCAGCTGACTGCTGGCTAGCGCCAAGCCTTCATCTGACTGCACGGAAACGTTGATTTTAGTCTTCTTTGCAAAGGCCGACGGCTCGCTGATGGTTTCGTTTCCAGACAATTGCGCTATGATTTCTCCCAAATCCGATCCTTCATTGAAGGAAAGTTTGTGAACGACTACGCGGCCATCCAACGCCTGATTGCCGCCGCTCCCATGTAGGGTTAGGTCCGCATCCACTACCGCTCGAATTCCGTTTTGCCGCATTCGGGCCGATTGGGCATTGAGGGTGAGGGCGTATGTGGGATTTTCGCCAAAATCCATTGACCCGCCGATGTTGATTGTTCCTCCTCCGGCGGCTCCCGCCAGCTTCGCAATCTTGAGACGCTTTCCCTGAATGGTTATGTTGCCGTTGAGAGATTCCAGGCCGACGGGCATGGAATCCGACGAATAGCCCACGTTGGTGATTTGGATGTTGCCCGAAATATCCGGATTCGACATCGTTCCCCGGGCCTCGAGCTGCAGCTTGGCTTGTCCCGCCGCGCGCGATCCTTCGGCCCAATCCTGAAGAATCTTCACGTCCACATTGCCGCTCGCGGACAAGCCCAAAGCACCGTTCTGTTTGAAAGGCACCGTGCCCTTTACGCTGAAATCAGTGCCAGCGCCCTGCAGAGAGGCGCTGCGAATATTCAGCAGGCCCCCGGCATAGTCCATCTGTATCGGTTGCGCGTTTGCCAGATTCAGATTCTTGCCCGTAAGTTGCAGCGTGGGAATTTCAATGTGCCCCTGTATTTGTGCTGGATCCTTGAGCGGCCCATTGCCAGTTGCATGTACTTCCACGACGCCGCCTGCTGAAGCGCCGGCGCCAGAAAGATATCTTTGCAAGAAAGGACTTATGTTGATTTTGCCGGTGTCAACCGTCACTTTTGCCATATAGTTCCCCGTCAACCCCACAGTTCCCTTGGCAGCGATTTGGCTTTGCTCCAGGACAGAACTGAGTTCGAACTTTGCGACCTGCTGCTCGACGGCGATTTGCAGCTGAAGATTGTTGAACGTTTCACCTCGTACTTGGAGATTGGAACTTCGCATAGTTCCGTGGAGTTGTGGCGCATCCAGCGTGCCGGCTCCACTCACTTCCGCTGACACGGTCCCCACCAGTTGGTTGGCGCTGACAGTTTGCAGGGAAAGCAGCGCCAGATTTACCTCTTGCGCTTCGGCGCTTAGTTCGTACCGCCGTGCTCGCAGCTGGTACATTCCCCGGGCATGCAAAGTTCCCGCCTTTGCGCGCGCTTGCGCCTCCAAGCGAATCACGTTTGCGTCCGCTTGAAAATCCGCACTCAAGGCTGCAATCGGTTCGCTGTAAATTGATGCGTCGGATAGTTCCAAATGCCCGCTGCCCGCAGGCGCCGCCATGGATCCGGTCAAATGCAATTCGCCGCTCAGCAGCCCCTGGACCGGATAGGACACGCTTGCCAAGCGCTGGGCCCCGGCGACGGAAAGCCTCTCGGTTTTGACATCGGCCCGGAACGAGCCGGATTTGTCGGGAGTCCAATCCGAAAGCGGAATGGTCGCTGCCAGTTGCGAGCAAGGGCGTGGGCTCTCAATGACCCCATCGGCAATTTGCAAACTGCCAGACTCCAAAATCACATGCGCTCGAGTGGAACTCAATTGTAGATCTTTGAAAACGATTTGGGTCCCGGCAAGCCGGCCCTCCAGGCGCGGTGATCGAACATGTCCGGTCATTTCTCCATCGAAGGTCGCGGCACCGTGAAGTTCGTCGAGTTTTGCATTCTGAACAAAGTCCGCGGCCCCATTTTGAGCAGAAATCACGAAAAGTTCATGCAAGTCGGCTGAGGCAAACCGAATATTCAGTGCTGAATTCTTGCTCAGAGTTCCGTTCATCCTTAGCTGGGCGGTACCAGTCTTCAAAATACTGTCCCGCAAGACGGCCTGGTCTCCCGCCACGTCGTACGTTGCGTCCAACACGCCATCTAGGGGAATGTCGCCTGGGACCGGGGACAGCCGGCCGCTCGAAAATGTTGCCTTGGCATTGATCAGCGCATTGCCAACGCCATTTTTCCAGTTCATCGCAAACCGCAGATTCATTGAAGCCCTGAGGGGCGGCAACCGCTGACCGGACCTGGCGGTCTCGGCAGCTGCACGCAAAGAGGCATTCTGCAACTCCGCTTGCAGGCTGCCCGCGTCACGCTTGAGGTCAATCACATTCGAATCCGAATGAAGCCGGCCTTGCAAAAGTTCCGCGTTTACCCGGGTAATTCGCAACTGGCCGTTTTCGAGCCCGTAGTGCCCCTCCAGCTTTCGGACGCTTACCCTGGAATTCACGGCGGAAACGGCCAGAGCGGCGCTCTCGAACACCCCGTCAGCGTGCACCCCATCTATAAAGTCAGCGGGTCCCGGCAAAGTTTCATAGCGTAAATTACCTTGCAGCCCCAGCGATCCCGACGGAATGTTCGCGCTCTTCAACAAAAATCCGACATCGTCCCCCGCAACCGTCGCGGTGTAAACTCCCTTAAACACAGGTCGCTCATAATTCTCAATGATTCCGCTTCCTTCCAATTTCGAATGCGCAGAAATCATCTTCCACCCGTCCACATTGCACTTCGACCCGTCCGCCGTAATCCGCAGCTCCAGGCTGTGATCGAGTGCATTTAGCTCTCTCGCCAGAATGCGCCCGTGCCCGTACCTTAATTCCCCGCGGTACGTAGCCGTCATGGGCAGCCTTGCCAGCTGCGCCTGCAGGTCATAGACCTCAGCCGTCAGCGGAATCTGCAAATCGTTATAGCGGACCGAACCATCCTTAATCTGCGCAAAGTGGACGGCCACCTGAAGACCGGAACCTTTCTCGGGCGCCCCACCCGCCGGCAAATTTGTTTTCCCATTTCTGTCGGAACGAATCACAATCCGCGGTTTCTCCAGGATGATCTGATCGATTTGCACGTCGCCTCGCAACAGCGGCAAGAGGCGCACGGAAATTCGAATCTGCTGCGCTTGGAAGAGAGCTTCGGCCTGCGCTTCCTCATTTCCGCGGGCTACGACACCATTAAAGCTGGCCAAAAACGGAAAAAACCGCAGCTCAAAGGACTGCACGCTCGGACGCGTCCCTGTCTTTTGTTCAACGCTCTGAATAATCCTGCGCAACGCCCAGTTGCGGAACGCCTGGGAGTGAATGATCGCCGCTCCCAACGCGCCCCAAATCACAACGGCCGACAAAAGCAGCGCGCTGGCGATCTTCCACGGATTTTTGTGCCCAATCACAATATTTTCCCGGCCTCCAGGTCTCGTTGAGAGCAAAATCCCTTGTTTGGCGCTTAAAACGCCTGTCCCAAAGTAATGAAATATTGCGTAGCCTTTACTCCCGGCGCTGGATTCAGATTCCGGCCAATATCAATCCGGATCGGCCCCACTCTGGTGTTGTAGCGGATGCCAACACCAACCGAATTGCTGTAGTTGTTCACAAATTGCCGCGCGTTGATATTGCTGTAGACGTTGCCGCCGTCATAGAAAATCACTCCACCCAGATCTTTTTTCACTTTAATGGGGAACCGGGCTTCTGAATTGACAATTGCCATCATTTCTCCGCCGACGGGAACGCTGATGATCGTGCACGTCGAGGTGTCCGCCGGGTTGCTGCACACTTGAACTGGGCGCTGTGGTCCGGCCCCATTGATTGGAAATCCACGCAGGGTATCCGGACCGCCGGTGAAGAATCTTTCGCTCAGCGGCACATCGCTGCCTGCAAACGGCGGCGCCAGTCCCAGCCGAAAATTATTGGCCCATGTCAGCCAGGGCTTCACGGGCCTGTAAAACGACATCTGCCCAACAAATCGTATGAAGTTAGCGCTGGAACCAAAGGCTTTTGGGGAAATCCCCATGCTTACCGATTGAAACTGCCCGCGATGCGCGTCCAAGGGTTTATCGCGTGTATCGCGCACATACTCCGCATATGCGGTTGAAAGCCTTACATTGCGGTCCTGCGGAAGAACCAGGTCCGGGATCACCAGATTGGTCAGGTCGGTCCGGCGATAGCTGTAACGCGTTACTATTTTTTGCGTTTTCTTCTTGTCCAGGTGCCGTTCCACTTGGAACGATACCTGCCCGATGGCGGCCGTAAAAATTGGATTTTCCGTTGTGCGTTCGCCAGTTACGCTGAATAGCGATGACCACAACGTTCCGCGCAAATCCGGATCGGCATAGGTAAACGTTCCACGTTGATCCAGCCTCGACAGCACGATTCCGATGGCGGCCGTTTCCGCTCTTCCCCGTATATCGTGTCGCGCATATTGCAGAGAAAATCGTGGGCCCACAAAGCTTTTCTGGCTCACGGAAAACTTGTCTCCCAAATCTACGCCCGGTAAGCCGGGAACGGCGACAGTGCCCACGGGAAGATTCCCGTTGCGCGGTATCACTTCAAATCCGCCTCCCACATCGAGCGTATTTCTTTTAGATTCGTGCACCCGCAGCAAGACTTGTTGCCGGCCCGGCGTCTGGCTGGAATCAATTGCCGCCACCGACGCCCAATCAAAAATCCCCAGACCGTACAGGTCGCTTTCCGCCTGAAACAGTTTTCCCTGACTGAGCGGTTGTTCTTCTTTGACGTTTTGTCCCGCTACTTTTCGCACGAAATCGGGGCGGGTATGCTCGGTACCCAAAAGTACGACGTCCTGTATTGTCACCAGCGGACCTTCGCTGATGCGGTACGTCACATCGAATTTGTGCGGATCTTCCGCACTTGGTGTCGCCGTTGCCTCAAATGTGGCGTCCGGATATCCGCGATTCAGATATCTCGCCAACATTTGGCTGCGGTCGTCATCGAGGTAATGTTGTGAATAGGGTTTTCCCGGCAGAAGCTGCAGCCGTCTGCCGAGCGAGTTGGCCGGTACGGCTCCTTTTGAATTCACGATGTTCAGCGTCTGCACTTTGTCTTGCGTTCCTTCGGTGATGGCAAATTCCACGTCGATCTTTGGATCGGGATCGGTCACATCAGGAATGACCTTCACTGAAGAAAATCCTTCATTTTTGTACATTGCAATCAACGAGTTGGTGCTCTGCTTCAGGAGCACATCGCTGTACTTGCCCCGGTAAAACGGAAATCGCGCTTTCTTTATGACGATTTTTTCTTCCAGCTCCGGGTCGCTGAAATAGTTGTTGTTCGTAAAAAGAATGTGCGCGACGCGATGTCTCTTTCCCTTTACCACGTGATAGGTGACCAGCACGCGGTCCGTCTCCTGCTGGGTGTCGACCGTTACCGCGACACCAAAATAGCTTTTCGATTGAAAATAACTCACCAGGTTCCGCAGTCCTTCATCGACCAGATCCTGGTCAACTGTCCCTTCCTGATAGATCGGTATCAATTTGCGCTGCGTCCGGGACCAGATATGCGCACCCTCCACTTTCACCACTAGCAAGGGCCCGGGCACAACTTTGAGAATTAGATCCGCTTGGTTTGTTGCTGGCTGGTAGCTGGGCTCGAGTTCCAGCTTTGGCGCCAGACGCCCCAAACTTCGATAATGAGCGCGCAAGCGGTCGAGTCCTTTGTCGATGCGCCTGCGGGAATATTTCTGTCCGCTTTTTACCGAAGCCGCGCTCAGTTTTGCCATCAAAGAGTTGAGTGCTGCCCGCAGTTCGGCCGCTTCTCGCTCGGGAACACCTTCGATTTGAATTTTCCCGATTTTGGCGCGCTTGTTTAGTTTGCAATCAAAAATGACATTCACCAGCTTGTGCGTTTCATCCGGTTCGGGTCGGGCCTTGACGCTGGCTTCGAAATATCCATTTTTGGCGAAGAATTTTTCCAGCGCCTTCTCGCGCTCCGGCAAGATATCGGCCGTAAATGCCGAATCCAATTGAATATCGGCTGCCTGCAACAAGCTCGTGTACGTAAAGCGACCAGCTGCGCCCGGAAAAGAAACCAGACCTACGTGAAACACCGGCTGCACCAGCAAAATAATCCGGACTCCCGTTGCGTCCAAATCAAGGCTCGCCTGAATCTGCGGGAATTCACCGCTCTTTTGGATTGCCGCTACGCTTTTCTTTAGTTCTTCCACAGAAAACGGTTGTCCCGGCTGGAGCGAGACCAAAGAGCGCACCCGCTCGGCATTTTTGCCCGGGGCGATCGCAATCTCAATTTTTGAGATGGTTCGGCCCTCAAAGCCTGCGTACGGCTCTTGGGGCAAGGCCACCGGAGGGGTAACCTCGGGAACTTGCGCCTCGAGCGCGCGATCAAATCCAGCGAGCAGCAGAATCGTCACCAAGACAGCAATCATCCTCACGCCATAGCCTCGCGGCCGGCAAGCTCTCTTGCGGCGGCATCGGTTTCCGCGCCTACCAGCAAGCTAAGGCTGGCGACGTAGATCCAGAGCATCAGGAAGATGAAGCCCGTCAGCGCCCCGTAAATCCGAGATACGTCTGGATTGTGAGTTATGAAAAGATTGAGCAGCGCGCTGGCCAGCACAAACGCTAGGACGGTAAAAGCGGTTCCCGGGGTAATCCATCGCCACGGCTGACGGCTCCCCGGCAGAAAATAGTTGATTAGGTCGACGCCAAGAAAAATCACCAGCAGGGTCGCGATCCAGCGCGCTATCCTCCACTGCAAGGGGGAGAGAATAAAATAGCGAAACTCACTGCTGACAAGCCCCACCAGGAAATGCCCCATGTTCCAAATTCCGAAACACATCAAAACAAACAAAGCCGACATGATCGTTGCGCAGATGGCAATCAACCTTCGTTTGAAGTAGCTCCTGCGCTCTTTAACTCCAAACGCCACACTCAAGGCGTCCATCAAACTCAAAAAGCCTGTCGACGCGCTCCACACGGTTAGAATCAAACCGAAAGAGAGGAAGGCGCCGTATCCCTTTGACAGCTCGAGCATCATCGTCAGCGTGGCGTACTGGGTCCGCGCAGGCAAATACGTTGTAAGCCATTGCGCAAAGTGCACCCATCCGGCGGTTGTCGAGATCCAACCAAGCAATCCCGCCATCACGAGAAGAAACGGGAACGTGGACAGTACAAAATAGAACGACACTTGCGCTGCCAAATCCGGGCACGAATCCGAGCCGCATTTTTGCCATACTTGTTTAAACAGAGGGCTGAAATACATGGTCCAACTCTCGCCACAAGTTGCGTCTGAAAATGGATCGTTTGGTTCTGGGCTGCGTAAGTCGAAATCCCCCAACGCCTTATTTTCAATGGGCATAGCAATGCTACGGGGCACGAATCATCCGAGCCATCCACTAAAACCTGTATGCCTGGCCCTCGTAGCTGGAGATAGCTGGCGAACTGGCGTGTGCCAGCGCAGTTAAAAAGATGATTTGGCAAATCCGGGTGGCCACCCTGTCCGGCTTCTCGGCCGTTCAGAAATTCAATTCCAGGTTTTTCGTGGTCCGTACCCGCTCGTTCCTAGCGGGGAAGGCGCGAGGGTCGTCGGCCCCGCCCGTTCGCATTTTTCAACACGCTGCTAGAGCAGCGCAAGAAGCCACATCGATCGCTCGCTGACGGCCACGGTTTCGCCGGACCTGAAAACGTGGCTCGATTCAACCAGTTCACTGGTATCCATCTCCAGCCGCCAGCCAGTTCCGCGTATGGCCGTCGGCAGCACCATCTTCACCTGTTCGTGATGGCCGTTGAAAATGATCAATAATGTGGCGTCAGTTCCGGGCTCGCTCGCAGTGCTATTTTGCGCACGCCCGTCAATAAGCATGCCGAAGCTTCGCAAACCGGCATCTTGCCATGTCTCATCGTTCATTTCTGCGCCGGAAGGATGAAGCCACGCTACGTCCTTGATTCCCAGAGCTTCGTTGTAGGCGCCGGTAAGAAATCGATTTTGCCGCAGCACTGGGTATCTATTTCGCAGGGAAATCAGATTCCGCGCAAATTCGAGCGTCCCTTTGTATTTTTCGGGGAAAGACCAATCCACCCAGCTCGTTTTGTTGTCCTGGCAGTACGCATTGTTGTTGCCGTTCTGGGTTCTGTGGAATTCATCCCCCGCGAGGAACATCGGCAGGCCCTGCGCCAGCAGCAGCGTCGCCATAAAATTGCGCATCTGCCTCTCCCGCAAGCGATTTATCTGCGGGTCATCGGTCGGTCCTTCGGCACCGCAATTCCAGGAACGGTTGTTCTCTGTGCCGTCGTTCCCGTTTTCGCCGTTGGCTTCATTGTGTCTTTGGTTGTAGCTGACAAGATCGTTTAACGTGAAGCCGTCGTGCACCGTTACGAAATTTACCGAAGCCCATGGCTTGCGACCCTGCCGATTGTAGATATCCGCCGAAGCGCAGAGCCGCTTCACCAGTTCACCAATCGACGAATCGCCTTTCCAGAAATCCCGGACCGTATCGCGAAATTTGTCGTTCCATTCCGCCCAGCCGGGTGGAAATTCGCCCACCTGGTAGCCTCCCGGCCCCAGATCCCACGGTTCCGCGATTTTTTTGACGGTTCCGAGCACCGGATCCTGGCTGCATACTTTCAAAAATCCGCTCTGGTGGTCGAAACCTCCCGGCTCGCGCGCCAGTACTGTCCCCAAATCAAACCGGAACCCATCGACTTGGGCCTCTTGATGCCAATAGCGGAGGCTATCGGCGACCAGTTGAATCACCCGGGGGTGCGAAAGGTTCAGCGTATTTCCTGTTCCGGTGTCATTTACGTAATAACGCAGTTGATCGGGAACCAGCCGGTAGTAACTGACGTTGTCTATTCCTTTAAACGACAGGGTTGGACCGAGTTCGTTGCCTTCGGCGGTGTGGTTGTACGCGACGTCGAGCAACACTTCGATGCCTGCGTCATGAAACCGGGAGATCATTTCCTTGAATTCCCGTAGCGGCCCATGCTGGTCCGACACATATCTGGGGTCGGGGGCGAAGAATCCAATGGTGTTGTACCCCCAATAATTCGTTAATCCCTTTTCCCGTAGCCGGCGATCATTGACGAAGGTAAAAACCGGCAAAAGTTCTACCGAAGTCACGCCCAGTGACCGGATGTACTGCACTACTTCTTTATGCGCCAGCCCCGCGAAAGTGCCGCGCTTTTTTCTTGGCACCGCAGGGTGCAGCTTTGTAAATCCGCACACGTGTAGTTCATAGATGATCGTTCGGCTCCATGGCACTGCGCGGTGGCGCCGGGCACTGGGCCTCCACCGGAATTCCGGATCGACGACAATACATTTGGGAACAAACGGCGCGCTATCCCGCTCGTCAAAACTCAGGTCTGCCGCTTCAGACCCAATGGTGTAGCCGAAACACGCGTCATTCCACTGCAGCGAACCCACGTGCGAAAGTGCGTAAGGGTCCAGCAACAGCTTGTTGGGATTGAAGCGGTGGCCCTTTTCCGGCTCATAAGGGCCGTGCACTCGAAACCCGTAAACCGATCCGGGTCGCATGCCGGGCACATAGCCGTGCCAGATCTCATCCGTGAACTCGGGAAGCGCGATACGTTGCAACTCTTCTTTGCCATGGTCGTCGAACAGACAAAGCTCGACTTTCGTGCCATGCGCGGAAAAAAGCGCAAAATTCACTCCATGACCGTCCCAGGACGCGCCTCGAGGATGTGGCAGGCCTTCTCTGATTTGAACCTTTTCCCAACGGCTGACTGCTGAATCGTGAGGCGTTGGCGCTGGTGTTGTGAGTTCTGCTTCCTGTTCAGTACCCGGTTTGCTCATAGTCGAGGATTGGCACTCTCATCAAAGAAACGCAAAAGTTTTAGACCCGGTACGTTGGCTAGCAAGCTGCCCGCAGCAGCACTACGACCTTTGACAATTAAACGGCTTGGCGGCCGAAAAGTGCATCCGGTAAATGTGGTAGAGCTTGCGCGAAAAGGGGAAGCAAAGATAGTTGTTTTACGACTGGGTGAAGTTGGTGGACGTGACAGGGATCGAACCTGCGACCTCATGCTTGCAAAGCACGCGCTCTCCCAGCTGAGCTACACGCCCACAGTGTGCGGGAGTCCTTATTTTCCGGGAGATTGCGTTTGCGGTCAAGCTGCCGGACGCTTGGCGCGTCCAGAAGTGTGAATAGGATCCCGGCGAGCGGGCGATGCCTGTTTGGTCCTGGCTTGGCTTGGGAGCTGTGTTTACACGGTTGCGATGCGGCGGATCAGGTCTTGTTGCTCGGATCTGGATTCGGCGCCGATGGTGAAGGCATCGAGGAGATTGAGAGAAAGCGCGAATTTCAGGGCTTCGTCCTGACGATTGCGCAGTGCGCCCTGGCCGAGAATTTTCATGCCGATGATGCCCTTTCCAGCGGCGCGCATTTCTTTGAGGACGCTGATAACGGTTTCGGGATCGGCATCCATGTGCGCGCCGATCGGGTTGATGCGAACGAGATCGACCTCCACCCACGGCGACTTTGCCGCAGCGCGAAGGGCTTCAATGCTGTGGCAGGAGCAACCATGGGCCCGGATAATTCCCTTCTGTTTGGCTTCGGCGAGTACATCCATGACGCCGCGGTAACGCGTGGTCCAGTCACCCTCGGTCAGGCAGTGCATCAGACACACATCGATGTAATCGGTGCCAAGTTCGCGCCGGAAACGGTCGAGGTCGGCCCGGGCCTGAGCCGGGTCGCGGGAGAAAGTTTTTGTGAGGACAGTGACTTTGTCACGCTTGACGTGCTTGAGCGCGTCGGCGACGTGCGGGTGGCTTCCGTAGCCGTCAGCGGAGTCGAAAAAGAGGAGGCCACTCTCGTAGCCGCTTTGCAGCAGGCTCGACAGGCCTTGCAGACCGAGGCTGGTCTGGTGCGAGCGGCCTCCGGAGCCGACGGTGCCCGTGCCCATGGCCAGACGGCTGGTCTTGATGCCGGTGTTGCCGAGGGTGACCGAGTCGGTAGCCGCAAATTTTTGCATAGGCCGGGGAAAGGCCAAGGCCGGGTTCGCGAAGGTGGAATTGATCCAAGCGGCTCCGGCAGCAACGGCAGTGCGGTGGATGAATTGGCGACGTTTCACAGGGGGGACCTCCACGGGGAAAGGATATGGGCTGGATTCTACTCCTTTTTGACGCTGGAGACTCGGGTGTGGTTATCCGACGGGGGTGAATATTTAAGATCAGGTGAGAGGCGCGCTCCGGGCGCCGGGAAGGCCATTGCTGCGCGAAACACCTGGATTTGTGGCAGAATGCCGCGCACGAGTTGCATCGGGTGAGGAATTCCTATGATGAACAGCGACGACACCAGCCGGTCGCCGGGTGAACTTCCTTCAAGCGATCCCAGCCAGACGCTGGAGAGTGCCGACGGCGGGGCCACGATTGATAACGCCACATTTGAGGGAGCGGGCATTGCGCATGGCGGCGCACGCGTGCGCGTGGCTCCGCTTCCCGGTGAAATCGGCCATTACAAGATTATTCGGCGGATTGGGGAAGGCGGAATGGGGACGGTGTATGAAGCGGAGCAGGACCGTCCCAGGCGTACCGTTGCCCTGAAAGTGATTCGGCCGGGATTCGCCACGCCGGATTTGCTGAGACGATTTGATCAGGAATCGCACGCGCTCGGCAGATTGCACCATCCGGGAATTGCCCAGATTTATGAGGCGGGGACCGCCGAAACGAATTTAGGTCCGCAACCTTATTTTGCCATGGAATTTATTCGCGGCCAGCGGTTGCTCGAGTACTCGACGAACGCAAAATTGAATGTGAAGCAGCGGATGGAGTTGGCCGCGAAGATTGCCGATGCGATGCAACATGCGCATGAGCGCGGAATTATTCATCGCGATTTGAAACCCGGAAATATTTTGGTGACTGAAAATGGCCAACCGAAAATTCTGGATTTCGGCGTAGCGCGGGTTACCGATTCCGATTTTCAGGCGACGCGCCAGACCGACGTGGGGCAACTGGTCGGGACCATTCCTTATATGAGCCCGGAGCAGGTTTCGGCGGATCCTGAAGCGCTCGATACGCGGAGCGACGTGTACGCAATGGGAGTGATTCTGTATCAATTGCTGGCGGGTAGGTTGCCGTATGACTTGCGGCAAAAGTCCTTGCCGGATGCTGTGCGGGTGATCCGCGAAGAAGATCCAACACCGCTGAGTTCGATTAGTCGTGTGTATCGCGGGGACATCGACACGATTATCGGAAAGGCACTCGAAAAGGAAAAAGTGCGGAGGTATCCGGCAGCGGCGGAACTGGCTGCAGACATACGGAGATATTTGGCGGATGAGCCGATTGCGGCGCGGCCGCCGAGTGCGGCGTATCAACTGAGCAAATTTGCAATACGGAATCGCGTGCTGGTAGCGGGAGTTGCTGCGGTGATTGTGGTGCTGGCCGCAGGTGCCACGGCGAGCACGATTTTGGCGATACGCGCGACGCGGGCGCAGAAGTTGGCCGAAGAGCGCCGCGTGCAAACCGAACAAGCGAAGAATTTGGCGGTGCAGCGCGAACAAGAGGCTAAGGCGGCTCTCCTGCTTGCCGAGGGGCGGCGCGCGGAGGCGGAGTCTTCGCGAAAAGCGGCGGATTCGGCACGCTCCGCGGAGGCGGTGCAGCGGAAGGCGGCGGAGCACAGCGCGCTACAGGCGAAAGAACAGAGCGCGCGAGCAGAACACAATTTTGATTTGGCGAAGGATTCGGTGGACAAATATTTCATTCAAGTGAGCCAGAGCCCGGAGCTGCGGACACAGAACCTGGAGAAATTGCGGCGAAATTTACTGGTGACGGCCCGGGAGTTTTATCAGAAATTTACGAACGAACGTTCGACTGACGCGTTCCTGCAGGCGGACTTTGGACATTCACTTTCAACGCTGGGAGCGATCGATGTTTCGATGGGAGAAAACAAGCAGGCGATTGAAGTGCTGGAGCACGCAAAAACAATCCTGGAGCCGGCGGCCAAACAGAATCCGAACAACCGGGTGATCGAGCAAAATCTTTTTATGACCTACCAGCAGCTGGGACAGGTATATGAAAATACCAGCGTATTCGACAAGGCCGAGGCCGAGGACCGCCGAGCGATTCTGGTGGCCGGGGATTGGGCAAAGACGCATCCCGATGATGCGGACAATGCCACCACGCTGGCTTCGGCCAATGAAAACCTGGGGAAATTGATAAGCAAATTTAACCGCATGGACGAAGCCGTTTCGCTGACAAAAACCGGAATGACCATTCGCGAAGACTTGATGAAGAAACATCCCGACGACGAACAATACCGGAACGGCTTGCTGACCGCAGATGTGAATTTGGTAAGTTTTTACGGGGCCATGGGAAAGATCAAAGAAGCGCTGCCGTATGCCGAGCAAGCCGTGGTGCTTGGCGAACGGATGTACGCTGCGCATCCGGAGGACCCGGATACCGGGAACCGGTTAGGAGTCGGTTACAACAACCTGGGTGGCGTCTACCGGTTGCTCGACCGGATTGCGGACTCCAAGCAGGCCCATCTGCGTTCGCTGGAAATTCGGGAAAAGCTGGCGCGGGAGCATCCTGCACTTGTGGACTACACTGTTTTTCTTTCCGGGTCCTATATTAATTTAGGGGAGTTGGCGGAGGGCGACGCCAAGCCGAAAGAAGCTCTCGAGTGGCTTGGCAAAGGGGAGCAGACGTTGCTGGGCGTTTTGGAAAAAGAAAAGAAGCAGGCTACCGCAAGGTTTTATTTGAGCTATGACTATTCGTGGCAGGCGCGTGCGTATGAGGACTTGGGGCAGCAGGACGAAGCGTCCAAGCGATGGACTCTGGCGATTGACTATGACGATCACCATGATCCGCAATTGAAGTTGAGCCGCGCGATGGCCCTCGCGCACAAGGGAGAATATGAAAAGGCTGCGGCCCAGGCCGATGAGTTGGGCAAAGAGCAAACCTTGCCGGAAACGCTATATCGACTGGCGGGAGTCTATGCGTTGTCTTCGAGCGCGGCGAGCGCAGCTGGGAATGAGTCCGTGGCCACGAGTTGCCGCGGGAAAGCGATGGACATGTTGAATCACGTCAGTGCGGCGGGCTATTTTAAGGATGCGGCACACGTACAGAAAATGGAGCAGGATTTGGCATTCGCTGGAATACGAACTCGCCAGGAATTCCAGCAGTTTTCAAGCGGGTTAAGCGTGAGTGCGAAAAAATAAGGCGCGGCCGGCCCGGCCGCAGGGCGTTCGCTTTTTCTTCACGGAAACCAACCTCCCGGCGGTGTTGACCGCCTCGTTGTGGCTTGTGGCCCCGGAAAATCAGAGGCCCGCGCGCGGCCCCGGTCACAGCGCTGGCGCAAGCCAATCACTCGTCTTCGGCCATCCCCGTTGCCGGCTTTCCGCACACCCCTGGCTTGCCATTTCACGCGTAATTCGGGGCTGGCGGCGATCTTCGGCCGAGAGAGACCACGCGAGAATGTTCGGCTTTGTGGATAGCCGGGGGTTTGTTACAATAAAGAGCTTGGGTTTACGACTTTTTTGGAAGCAGGAAACGACAATGGCAATGAAGTGTGAACTTTGCGGCAAAGGGCCGCAATTTGGCAACGTGGTAAGCCACGCGAACAACACGCGGCGGCGCCGGTGGAATCCGAATTTGAAGCGCGTGCGCGCTGTGGTGGCAGGTGGTTCTCGGAAGCAAATGCGTGTATGCACTGCCTGCATTCGGGCAGGTAAAGTAAAGAAAGCCGCCTGAGCCTGCACTATTGGACTCACCTGTATTGATCCTTCGGTCTGTGGGGCTTCGATGAACTTCTCAAGAAAAGCGAAACACGCTGGGGCTATTCTGCCTGTAGCGGCGATATTGCTTGGTTTCGCAGTTGGATGCGGCAAACAAACGCATCACGACGCGGATGTGTGGGCGGTGGTTAACGGGAAAGAGATTAAACGCGACGAGGTGGAGAAATACTACCGCACGCGGGTGAACCCGGAAGGCCCCGAGCCATCCCAGGAAGAGGCTCTGTCGCTGAAACTGAACGTGCTGGACGAGCTGATCAACAATGAAATCCTGCTGGAACGCGCGAAGAAGCTGAACCTGGAAGCGAGCGACGGTGAAGTGGAAGACAAGTTCACCGAAATGAAGAGCCCGTTTACCGAAGAAGAGTTTCAGAAGCAGCTTAAGAATGGCGGAATTTCTGTAGACGATCTGAAAAAAAGCTTGCGCAGCCAGCTTTCGATTCAAAAACTGATCAATCGGGAAGTTGTGGCAAAGATTGCAATCACGGACCAGGACGTGACGGATTTCTACAACGCGAACAAAGCGCAGTTTAATGTGGCGGAAGCGCAATACCGGGTTGCCCAGATTGTGGTAACTCCGCGCAAAGAACCCCAGACCCGGAACCGCAAGAACGACGACGCGACGAACGAAGCCGAAGCGCAGCGCAAGATCAAAATGCTGACGGACCGGCTAAACAGCGGCGCGGATTTTGCACAACTGGCGATGGACTATTCCGAGGACATGAACTCGGCCACGACGGGCGGGGATCTGGGATATGTGCCGGAGTCGGCCCTGAATCAATCTGACCCAACTTTGAAAAAGATTGTGCTGGCGTTGAAACCGGGACAGGTGAGCCCTCCGATTCAGCTGAAAGAAGGATACCGGATTCTAAAATTGATTACGCGCGAGTCGCCCGGACTGCGCGGGATTTCCGATCCGCAGGTGCAGCAGACCATTCGCGACACATTGCGGAACCGCAAGGAACAGCTGCTGCGTGCGGCCTATTTGGCTACGGCGCGGGATTCAGCGCGATCAACCAACTATTTGGCGGAACAAGTTGTCGAATCCGCGGGAAAATTGCCGGATGCGGCGAAGTCGACCTTGCCGACCAAGGCCGTCGGGAACTAAGATCTTTGCCGAGTGTTTCGGCTGCCGGATTCTGAGCCTCCGGGGTCAAGCCCGGTGAGGTTGGTTTTTTTTAAGACGCGGCTAACGTCGCGCCCGCCGAAGAATCTCAAAACTGTCTTTTCCTGAAAACTAGTCAACCAGCGCAAGAACGTCGCCGGCGTTTACGGGTTGGCCTTCTTTTACAAGAAGTCGTTCGACTGTGCCGGTTTTAGAAGAGCGGATTTCGTTTTGCATTTTCATAGCTTCGACCACCAGCAACCCTTGGCCGGCTTCTACTCTTTCACCTGCCTGCACCAAGACTTTAACGACTTTGCCGGGCATGGGCGCCGTGATTTGCTGGCGGCCTTCGAGTTCGGCGTGGCTGTGTCGGCGGCCGCTCCAGGCGCGAGGGTCGATGACTTCAGCGGTAAATTCGTGGGTGCCCGTTTGAATGGTCAGCGCGCCGCTGCTGGCTGGAGCGATGCGGATTTCGTGGCTTTCGCCGTTAAACAGAATGGAGAATATGTTGGGTGCGATTTCGACGACATCGGCGTCGATGGCCTGACCGTCCAGTGCTATTTTCCAACAATCGGCTTCGCGCTCGAATTCCACGACGCGCGTCAGCTTGCCGGATGGGCTTGTGATCTGAACTTCGAGCTTCATTTTCTAACTTGCCGGCCTCTCCCCCACTGACTTTGCTTCAATCGCGCGCCGAGTGGAAGCGCGCTCGCTGCCGAGTTGCCTTCGCCGTTTACGAGTCGCGGTCCAGTTGACGGCGGCGGCCTTCCTGTTTCCAGCGTGATTGGTCGGCCCCGCCACTCTGTCCCGATGCCGCGGACTGCTTTTGCGATTGCTGAAAATGGAAGATGGCCGCGGCAATGGCGGCGGCGTTTTCTATATTGGTTCCCTGCTCGGACCTCGGAGGGGCGGGCTTGCGGAGAATTTCGTCCAGCCAGCAGGTGTGGATCTCGGCTTTGAGAAAATCTGGTTCTGCCAGTATGCGGCGGAAAAGGCCAGTATTCGTCTTAATACCGGTCGTGGTGTACTCCTCGAGCGCGCGGCGTAGACGGGCCACCGCTTCTTCGCGGCTATTTCCCCAAGCGACTAGTTTGCTCAATAGCGGATCATAGTCGTTGGGTACGGTCCAGCCTTCATAGATTCCCTCATCGAGGCGGATGCCCGGCCCGCTCGGGGCTTGGCGCGAAATAATTTTTCCAGGCGAGGGGAAAAAATTATTGTCAGGGTCTTCGGCATAGATGCGTACTTCAATGGCGTGGCCCCGGGGCGTAATGGTTTCCCAGGCGAACGGGAGACGATGCCCGGCGGCAATGGCGATTTGCAGTTTAACAAGATCGAGACCGGTTACTTGTTCCGTCACGGGATGTTCGACCTGGAGACGCGTGTTCACTTCCAGAAAATAGAAATCGAGATGGCTGTCGACGAGAAATTCGACAGTGCCTGCGTTGACGTAACCGCCCGCCCGCGCGATGCGCACAGCGGCGTCGCCCATTTTCTTGCGCAAGTCGGGCGTCATGATCGGCGACGGGGCTTCCTCGATCACTTTTTGATGACGCCGCTGGACGGAGCATTCGCGTTCGCCGAGGGACACGACGCGTCCGTGGGCGTCGGCAAGAATCTGAATTTCGATATGGCGCGGCCGCTCGAGATATTTTTCAAGGAAAACACGGGCGTCGCCGAAGGCATTGAGCGCTTCAGACGAAGCGTCCCGCCACGCCGGGGCAAATTCGGAATCGCTGGCAACTACGCGCATGCCTTTGCCGCCACCTCCGGCGACCGCTTTCAGCAAAACCGGATAGCCCATGCTTTGGGCCAGGGCGCGGGCTTCTTCCGGATTTTCGATGGCCTCTTTGGTGCCAGGGACCGTGGGAACATCGCAGCGCCGCGCCAGCTGGCGCCCGGCCGTTTTTGAACCAAGGGCTTCCATGGCTTCGGCGGAGGGGCCTATGAAGGTCAAACCCGCTTCGACGCAAGCGCGCGGGAGAGCGGGATTCTCCGCCAGAAAACCGTAGCCGGGGTGGACGGCGTCACAGCCGGAGCGGCGAGCCACCTCCATTAATTTGTCTATGCGCAGATAACTGTCACGGGAAGAGGCCGGGCCTATGCAGTAGGCTTCGTTGGCGAGGCGCACGTGCAGCGCTTTGCGGTCGACTTCACTGAATACGGCAACGGATTTGATGCCCAGTTCGCGGCAGGCGCGCAGGATGCGCACGGCAATCTCACCGCGATTGGCAATCAGGATTTTTCTGAACATGTCAGATTCTGGCGCAGGAAAATCTTATCACGCACAAAGCAGCGGCCAAGCCGCATGTTTGGCTTGCGTGTCTAATCATTTGCTGTATAAGAGGAAGGTTGGAATTTGGGCGAGGATAGATCGATGAATAAATTTCTGGTGATGATTCTGGCTTCGGTAATGTCGGCAACGCTGCCAACATACGCCCAGGAACGTGTGATTGCTCCGGCGGAAAACCTGCTCGTGAGCGGAGTCCCTCCGATTCCGGCTTCCCTGGCCGAGACCGCCGGCCGCTATGGCTCCTACCGCAGCGCTGCTTTTCTCGATTGGGATCCCGCGCGCAGGGAAATGCTCGTGGCCACACGGTTTGGCGATACGCCGCAGTTGCATCTCGTGAAAGCGCCGGGCGGAGCGCGCCAGCAGCTCACATTTTTCTCAGACGCGGTCAGCGTGGCGCGCTTCCACCCCAATCGCGGCGATTACATTGTTTTTGCCAAGGATATTGGCGGCGGGGAATGGTATCAGCTGTATCGCTATGATGTGGCGACAGGGGATGTGACGCTGCTGACGGACGGCAAATCACGGAATCTGGGCGGGCCGTGGTCCTCCAGTGGCGATCTGCTCGCGTACCTGTCCACCCGGCGCACCGGACGAGACACTGATTTGTGGGTGATCAATCCGCAAGAACCCAAGTCGGATCACTTGCTGAGCAAACTTGCAGGCGGCGGCTGGGAGCCGCTCGACTGGTCTCCTGATGACAAGGAACTTTTGTTGAAAGAAGAGCTGTCGATCAACGAATCGTACTTGTGGCTGGTGGATACGGCGACCGGTGAAAAAACAATCCTCACGCCGCACAGCTCGGCAGATAAGGTTTCTTACCGGGAGGGCCACTTCAGCGCAGACGGGAAAGGAATCTATGTCACGACCGACAAGGATTCGGAGTATCACCGGCTGGCCTACATGGATCTCGCGAAAAAACAGCCACAGTATTTGACGAGCAGCATTCCCTGGGATATCGATTCCGTCGACATCTCACGCGACGGGAAGCATATCGCATTTATTTCCAATGAAGCTGGAGTCAGCGTCATTCATGTGATGGACGCGATGACTCACAAAGAAACTGCGCTGCCGAAGCTGCCAACTGGCGTGATTGGCGCGTTGCGCTGGCGCCGCAGCGGGCTCGAGTTGGGCTTTTCTCTGGTGAACGCCCGGAATCCCGGAGATTGCTATTCGCTGGACGTGGCGACTGGAAAGATGGAGCGCTGGACGGTCAGCGAAGCGGCGGTAAAGACGGACAGTTTTCCCCAAGCCGAGTTGGTGAAATGGAAAAGTTTTGATGGAAAGACGATTTCGGGATTTCTTTACAGTCCGCCGGCAAAATTCACGGGCAAGCGGCCGGCTTTGGTGGTGATTCATGGCGGGCCGGAAGGACAGTCACAGCCTGTGTTTCTGGGCCGGAGTAATTATTTGCTGAACGAACTGGGCATTGCGTTGATTTATCCCAATGTGCGGGGTTCGACGGGCTATGGAAAATCGTTTTCGCTGTTCGATAACGGTTTCAAGCGGGAAGACACTTACAAGGACATCAGCGCGTTGTTCGACTGGATTGCCATGCAGCCGAATCTGGATGCGGACCGCATCTGCGTAACGGGAGGAAGTTACGGCGGGCATATGACACTGGCAATTTCCACGTTTTACAGCGACAAGATTCGCTGCTCGGTGGATATCGTCGGCATGTCCAACCTGGTGACGTTTCTCGAGCACACCGAAGAATATCGCCGGGATTTGCGGCGCGTGGAATACGGCGATGAACGCGATCCGAAGATGCGGGATTTCCTGGAGAAAATCGCGCCGATGAACAACATCGAGAAAATCAAAAAACCGATGATGGTCGTGGCTGGAAAGAATGATCCACGCGTGCCTGTAAGCGAATCACAGCAAATTGCAGACGCCCTGAAGAAACAAGGAACTCCAGTGTGGTTTCTGGTGGCCAAAGATGAAGGCCACGGATTCCGCAAGAAGCCGAACCAGGATTTTCAGTTTTACGCGACGATTGAATTTCTGCAAGAGTATCTACTGAAATAGCCCGCTATTTGCCGGGACGATCCGGGCGGCGGAAACGGCCAACCCCGAAAACGCCAGCGCTTACAGGGGTATGTTGCCGTGCTTTTTGCGAGGATTGGTGTCTTGTTTGTTTTCAAGTGCTCGCAAGGCGGTGATGACGCGCGGACGTGTTTCGGCAGGCTCGATTACCGCGTCAATGTAGCCGCGTTCGGCGGCGACAAAGGGATTGGCGAATCGTTCGCGAAATTCAGCAATTTTGTCCTGGCGCGTTTTTTCACGGTCGCCTTCCGCGACTTTTTCCAACTCGCGTTTGTAAACGATATTTACAGCGCTTTCCGGGCCCATGACCGCGATTTCGGCGGTCGGCCAGGCGAAATTCGCGTCGGTACGAATGTGCTTGCTGGCCATAACGCAATACGCGCCGCCATAGGCCTTCCGGGTGATGATGGTAATTTTGGGTACGGTGGCTTCGGCATAGGCGAAAAGCAACTTTGCGCCGTGCTTGATGATGCCGCCAAATTCCTGTTGCGTGCCGGGAAGAAAACCGGGGACATCTTCAAACGTGATGAGCGGAATATTGAAGGCGTCGCAGAAGCGCACGAACCGGGCGCCCTTTACCGAAGCATTGATATCGAGAACTCCCGCTAGAAACGCTGGTTGGTTGGCGACAATCCCAACGGGTTTTCCGTCCAGACGCGCGAATCCCACAACGATATTTTTGGCGAAATGTTCGTGAACTTCAAAGAAATAAGCGTCGTCAACGATGGCGTAGATCCCGTCTTTGATGTCGTAGGGTTTTTGCGGATCGTCTGGGACCAATGAGTTCAGCGCTTCATCCTTGCGGGTCGGGGAATCCTGCGTTGCGCGCCTCGGGGGGTCTTCCAGATTGTTGGAGGGAAGAAAACTCATCAGTTCGCGAACCATGGCGAGGCAATCGGCGTCGTCGCGCGAAACAAAATGGGCTACGCCGCTGGTGGCGTTGTGCGTCATGGCACCGCCGAGTTCCTGCTTGGTAACTTCCTCGTGGGTCACGGTTTTGATGACGTCCGGGCCGGTGACGAACATGTAGGACGTTTCTTTGGTCATGAAAATAAAATCGGTGATGGCGGGTGAATAGACCGCGCCGCCGGCACAAGGTCCCATGATGGCGCTGATCTGGGGGATGACGCCGCTGGCTAGCGTGTTGCGCAGGAATATCTCGGCGTAGCCAGCCAGTGAAGCGACGCCTTCCTGAATGCGCGCGCCGCCGGAATCGTTCAAACCGATGACGGGAGCTCCGGCCCGCATCGCGAGATCCATGATTTTGCAGATCTTGTGGGCGTTGGCCTCCGACAGTGAACCGCCAAATACCGTGAAATCCTGGGCAAAGGCGTAAACGAGGCGGCCGTCAATACGACCAAAGCCGGTAACAAATCCGTCGCCTGCGGGGCGCTGCTCTTCCATTCCAAAATCGACGCAATTGTGACGGACCAGTTTGTCCAATTCTTCGAAAGTGTCTTCATCCAGCAAAAGGTGGATGCGTTCCCGGGCGGTCAGCTTCCCAGATTCGTGTTCGCGCTCGCGCCGTTCGGATCCGCCACCTGCTTCTGCCTCCGCGGAACGGCGGCGAAGCTCTTCCATGCGGCCGTGGTGGTTACTCTGCGCGACTGAGACCGACTTTTTCTCGGGCGTCTTTTCAGACAACGGGGCCTCCAAGCACTTCTGACTTCTTGGTCTTGGTCGAAAAAATGCGGACGGCGAGATGCGTGGCGAGCCAGACCGTCCCAAGAAGCAGCACAACTCCCAGTAAAAGTTCTGCGCCAATAGCCAGCGCGCGCTGCAAGGTGGATTGCAGCGATGTGACATACAGGGTGGCGCGGACGAGAATAAACATGGCACTCAGCGTCATTGCCACAATCAGAATTGTGGTCAGTATCGATGCAAGAATCATTCTCATCGGAGTTGAGCGCCACCAGCGTGAAGCGGCATAGGAAAGGATAGCGCAAGCGGGAGAAAAGCAGAACGAAGAAGAACCCGCCGCAGCGAAAGAAAAACTATCGTAGACCAGACCAATCGTCTGCAACAATGATGGAATCGGTAGGATTGGCGGTGTCGTATTTCACGCTGGCGGGCTGGCCTGCGACCAGGCGTTCGAAGCGAATCTGGCCCTCGAGCCCGGTAATGTCTTGTGCGGTGTGATAGGTGACGCCTGAAATCGCGTAACTGTAGGACACCAGATGACGCGGTCGCGTATCGGGGAGCGATTTTGCGCTTGTTCCAAAAAACCCTTTGCGGACTTCATGACGAATCGGCGGATGCTCGGATAACTCCACCACCTGGCCCTCGGCGATCCGGCCAATCTGATTTAGATGAAGTCGCCGCTTGCGTTCTAGTTCTTCCGCGTTCACCGCGGGCCGAAAGAATGCATACGCGACCATGCCAGTTCCGGCAACGGCAGCGCCTGCAACCGCAAGAACAAGCTTCCAATCGGAAAAAGTCTCTTTCAACGGAACGACCCCATAGGTTCTGTGGAGCGGGCCACACACTCGCGCGCCAGAAGAATTGTTCCTCTGCCAGGCAGGGCCCCACTTAAGCGTATTTTACCGAATCCTTGGGAGAACGGTGAAGCTAGACATTCGCGGCGTGAACCGGATTGCGCAACACGCCAATACCTGCGACTTGGACTTCGGCGACGGTTCCGGCGGCAAGTGGGCCGACTCCGGAGGGAGTGCCGGTGGCGATAATGTCCCCCGGGAGAAGTGTCATCATGCGGGAAATCCAACGGACGAGAAACGCGGGCGGATAAATCATCAGAGCCGTGCTGCCAGACTGACGGCGTTCGCCGTTTACAAAACATTCAACGAGCACGTTGGCAGGATCGAGTTCGGTTTCGATGTGCGGGCCAACGGGACAAAACGAGTCGAAACCTTTTGCGCGGGTGAATTGCACGTCGCCTTTCTGAAGATCGCGCGCAGTGACATCATTCAAGCAGGTGTAGCCGAGAACATACGATAGGGGGTCGTCCGTGTCGGTAAGCTGCGAACAGCGTCGACTCATCACCATACCCAGTTCCGCTTCATGTTCAACGCGTTGCGAAATTTTCGGAAGAATAATGGGCTCTTCCGGACCGATTATGGAGGAGGGGGGTTTCAGAAACATCAGCGGCTCTTTGGGAACCTCATTCCCGAGCTCGGCGGCATGAGCAGCGTAGTTGCGGCCAATGCAAACCACCTTTGTAGGTTCGACAGGCGCCAGCAGGCGCACGGCATCTAAGGGAAGGGCAGTTGGAGTCTTTGACCATTGCGCCCACGGGAGGCCGCTGATGGCCTGTACTTTGCCGTTCTCGAGGAGTCCATAGGACGGCAAGGCGGCCGAGACACCGGTTAGAAAACGGCAAAATTTCATGGGAATTTTAGCTCACGTGGTTGCGGGAATGAGAAATGTGCGAAGCGCGGGCGCGCCAGATGATAGTTCCAATCCAAAAGAGCGTAGTCACAATCAGGAAAACAATAGTGCCCAGTGTGAAAATCTGAAAGGGGCTGCGCCATTCACTTAGACCCCGGAAAAAGAGCGTCAGCATGCCATAGGCCAGCGTGAGGATAGTCCAGGAGATCAGGCCTGAAATCAACAGATTTCCCGGCAGGCGGTAAAAGCGCATCAGCGGAATTGTCGAAAGCAAAGCCAATGCCACAACGGCCGCAATGTTTCGTTCCGTGGCGAATCTCTCCAATACCGGAACGCGATTGGCCACCACGAGCCAGGCCGTAAGAACCGCGGCCAGGCACACGCCCGTATAAATGCCCGTGCGAACAGCCGGATTCCGTAAAATGTGGAACCAACGATAGGCGGGACGATGTAAACGAGCCGACATGGTGCTGAGCCCTCAGGCCTCAAATACTTAGAACCCGAATCTACTCCTTTGGTTGTGCGGCGTCGACAACCAGCGAAGCGCTGGGCGAACTTTCGTTTCCTGCACGATCGACGGCAATCACCCGGTACCAGTAGCGATGACCGGCCTGTACAGAGTTATCACGAAGTGCCGGTGTCGGCAACAACTCAGAACGAACCAACTGCCCCTGTGTGCCTTCCTCTTCACTTCTGTAGACGCGATAACCCGCCAGATCTGCTTCCAGGTTTATAGACCAGGAGAGGTCGATCTGTACTGAACCTGCAGATTCGCCAGGAACCACGGCGGCGGAAAGATTCCCGGGCGCTCCTGGCGGAAACGTGTCGCGGGGAGAGACCATTGCAGGAGATGATTCGTTCGATTCAAGCGGTTGATTCTCCCTCAGCACAACCGCACGAACGGTATAAACGTAGTTCTTACCAAAATCAAAAGTACTGTCGGTGTATTGGTGGGAATCTGGAGAAGCCAGAAGCGCCGGTTTTGTTTTCCATTTTGCTTCCGCAAGGTCTTTGGAGGCGGTACCGGCCGAATCGGGAGCTAATTCGCCGCGGTAAAGATGGTACGTGGGTGGGGAGCTTAGGGGCTCGCCTGCCGACGTTGTGGTAGGTGCGGGCCAACTCAATTCAACAGCAGTTTCAGTGATACGGGCTTCTATCGATGCTACGCGCTGGGCAACCGGGAACGCCCGCGCGGTCACGACGTTGGAATCGGCGGAAGCCCGTTTTTGCGAAGCACGCGTTCGAACCAGATAGGCGAGCACGGCTCCGGGATGCGCTTTGGTTTCTTCAGGGGCGATGGGATCGGTGAATTGCAGATGGCCCTCGGAAAGATACTTGGAAACCAGCGCGCCGGGAATTGTATAGACGTCGCGGAACGTTTTGAGGTCTGGCGAACCCTTGGAATTGAGCGAACCGCGGTAGATTTCGACAGCGGGCGGTTCGGCGAGGTGGTCGCCGGCAATACTCTTTCCGGGAACCGTGAGCGTGAGTTGCACTCCATCGCCTTCCTGATGGGCCCCCAGGTCGGTTATGGCAGTGGGGACGAGCGGAGACGGGGGTTGCGGCTCTCCCGGAGCGCCGCAGCCAGCGGCACAGGAAATAAGGAAGATTGAAATGGGAATTGCAAAAACGGAGTTGAGGAATGCTTTGAGCTTCGTGGCTGGGATGCTCACCGGTGGGAAGTCTCCGCCTTGCCGTCTTTTTTGTCTGAATTTCGCGTCTCGAAATCGTTACAGGATGTAGCGGCTCAAGTCCTGGTTTTTCACAATGTCTGCAAGTTGCTTGGTGACGTAGGCACCGTCGACCTTCACATTTTTTTTCTTCAAGTCCGGAGCCTCAAACGAAATCTCGTCTAAGACTTTCTCGAGAATCGTATGCAGGCGGCGCGCGCCGATATTCTCCGTCTGCTCATTCACACTGGTGGCAAAGCGGGCGATGGTGGCGACGGCATCTTCGGTAATATTGAGCTTCACGCCTTCGGTTTCAAGCAGCGCAACATATTGCTTGATCAGCGCGTTCTTAGGTTCCGTAAGAATACGGATAAAATCTTCTTCCTTAAGAGACTGGAGTTCCACGCGAATTGGCAAGCGGCCCTGCAGCTCTGGAATTAAGTCAGACGGCTTTGTGACATGGAATGCGCCGGCGGCAATGAACAGAATGTGATCCGTTCGAATCATGCCGTAGCGGGTGTTGACGGTTGTTCCTTCTATGATCGGGAGAATGTCACGCTGCACGCCTTCGCGCGAAACGTCAGGCCCGTGGCCTGATTCGCGCCCGGCAACTTTGTCGATTTCGTCAATGAAAATGATGCCCATCTGCTCCGCGCGATCAACCGCCGCGCGAGTCACCTGGTCCATATCCAAGAGCTTGTTTTCTTCCTCCTGGATCAAATATTCAAAAGCGTCGGCAACCGTCATCTTGCGCTTCTTTTTTTGCTGGCCGAACATGCCGGAAAGCATGTCCTTGATATTGACGTCCATCTCTTCGACGCCCTGATTTGAAATGATTTCGAAAGATGGGGTCGAGCGTTCGCGAACCTCAATATCGACCATGCGCTGATCAAGCTTTCCTTCGCGCAACTGCATGCGGAGTTTTTCGCGGGTCCGCTGTGTTTGTTCTTTTTGTTCAGCGGCGTTTGCTTCGGTTGTGCCAGCCGCGGGCGGCGGGGGCGGCGGAAGCAATAAATCCAAAACACGCTCTTCTGCGGACTGTTCGGCGCGATCTGCAACTTCATCCAGTTTTTCTTCACGGATCATATCGATGGAAGTTTCAACAAGATCGCGCACCATCGATTCCACATCGCGGCCCACATAGCCGACTTCGGTATATTTCGAGGCTTCCACCTTTACGAATGGGCATCCGGCAAGACGCGCCAAACGGCGGGCAATTTCCGTTTTGCCCACTCCAGTAGGACCAATCATCAGAATATTCTTGGGAAGCACGTCTTCGGCGATTTCCGGCGGAAGTTTCTGCCTGCGAACGCGGTTGCGCAGGGCCACGGCCACGGCGCGCTTCGCCGCAGTCTGGCCGACGATATACTTGTCCAGCTCCAGGACAATTTCGCGCGGCGTCATGTCATCCAGAGCGGGCAACAACTCTTGCTCGTCGGCAGGGCCTGCGCCGTTGTTGGCCCCCGGCGCGTAAATCAATTCTTTTTCAGACTTGCTAGGCATAAAACCTTCTGTCGAGTCACTCGACTATTGTGAACTTGCTTGCACTAAAAAAGCGGAAAAAACGAAACCACCCTCCGCCAGACGCTCTCTCGCTTCATTCCCCTTTGTTACTGTGATGCATCCAGCCGGCCTGCCGTCTACAACGGCCGGTGTCCTACAATTCCTCGACTGTAAAATTGGCGTTCGTGTAGATGCAGATTTCGCTGGCGATGCGCATGGCTTCCATCGCAAGGTCTTTCGCGGAAAGCTTCGAGTGCTTCAGAAGAGCTCGCGCGGCAGAGAGAGCGTAAGTCCCGCCAGAACCGATGGCCACCAGGCCGTCATCCGGTTCAATGACGTCTCCGTTGCCGGAAAGAATGAATGTGCCTTTCACATCGGCGACAATCAAAAGCGCTTCCAGATGCCGTAGAGCACGGTCTTTGCGCCATTCCTTAGCGAGCTCGACCGCCGCTTTTTGCAGGTTTCCGGAAAATTCCTGCAACTTCCCTTCAAAACGCTCAAAAAGCGTAATCGCATCCGCAGTAGATCCGGCAAAACCCGCGATGACCTTATCGTTGTACAGGCGGCGCGTCTTGCGCGCTGTGTGTTTCATGACATGATCGCCCATAGTCACCTGACCATCGGCAATGAGCACAATCTTGTTGTCGCGGCGTACGCAAAGGACTGTCGTGCCGTGCATCTGCGAGTTTCCCTGGCTATTCCCCATCCCGCTAGTATACCGCTGTAGGAGTCTGCCCGGCAAAACCAGGTAACGAAGGTTATTGCCGGGTGTCGACGGGACGATCCGAGAATGTTTTGGAAATTGTCTTGCCGCAGAAACTTCTGTGACGAACCAGCGGATCGCGGACCAGGCATTTTTCGCGCGGCATGCAGCCAGCGGATTAATTGTCGTCTTTGCTTTGCTTCTTGTCTTTCTTTACGCCCAGTTCAGCGGATTTCTTTTCTAAGGACGATTTTTCAAATACATCGTCCGGCAATCCCGGATTGAACGTGCACGAATCGTAGAACGTTTGAGCCGTGCGCCGGCCATTCTTCTCGCGGGTAACCTGCAGCGGCGTCCACACGCTGTCTTTCAATTGATAGTTCGTATAAATGGAGACGTCGTCATCGCGTTGATTGGTTTCTTCATTCGTCGTGGTGACGATACTGCGCACCAACAAATGCGAGGAGTGATCGACCGCCAGGCGGAAGGTTCGTTGTTCCTTGTCTATCAATTCCACCCAGTCCACCTGCTTCAAATCGACCGTGCCGCCGCCACCATAGCGAATGGACATCCCCTCTTCCCTCAATCGGAAACGCAGAACGTTATCGACGTTGCGTTTATTTGCTTCTTCAAAATCTGAAATCGAAGTTACCGGCAATTCGTTCACGCCACTACGGTCCAGAATCCAGCCACGGTCCCCATTGAAAACGGTGATAATTGCGCCACCTTTGATCATTCCCAAACCATCGATGCCAATTAGAGCGCCCAAAAAACTATTGCGGCCTTTGGAGGTGTATTCGATGCGCTCCTTGTCGGGATATCGCCGGGCATTGGTGAAATCTACAAAACCCGATACTTCCTGATTGTGGCCAAACTGCGCGCGGCGGCCGTGGCATTGCAAGTCCTTGACTTCCAGATAGCCTGGCCCCCCCAGCCCGTTGATGAGGTCCTGCAGTATCTGCTTCCCTTTGGCTTCGCTTGCTTCAGGCATCATGGTGTCGGGATTCTGCGCCCCGACCTGCATGGCAAACGCGAATCCAAATAGCGAAGCGGTCAGGATGAATCGGGAAGCAACTCGGAGCACACTCAGCCGCACAAGACAGAACCTCCATTTACATTGATGATTTCTCCGTTCAGGAAGTTGGCTAGGTCCGAGGCCAGGAACAGGATAGGCCCTGCAATTTCTTCGGCCGTGGCTGGACGTCCCAGCGGAATTGCGGCTGCGGCCATCTTTTGACCGTTCTTGGAGTCGAGCACGGGATTCGACATATCGGTCGCCACCCAACCTGGCGCCACCGAATTCACGAGGATATTGTGACGCGCCAGTTCGGTGGAAAGCCCCTTGGTGAAGCTGATAATGCCTCCCTTGGAAGCGCCATAGTGGGTGTGGAAAGACTCGCCACGCTGTCCTGCCGTCGAGCTGATCGGAATAATCTTGCCCGAACGCTGTTTGATCATGTGCGGCACCGAGAAATGAATCACCGAATAAACGCTTTTCAGGTTGACGCGAATCATGTCATCCCACTGTTTCTCGGTCATTTTTTCGATAGGCAAATCTTCCAAGTTCCATATACCAGCATTGGCAACCACAATGTCCAGGCGCCCCAGCCTGGCAATAGCCTGATCCACCAATTTCTTGTTGTCGGCATGTTTGCCAACATCGGCCTTGAACGCCTCCACACGAGTTCCGTGTTTCCCGGCCTCCTGTTGAATCTGCAAAGCAGCATCTTTCGCTTTGTGGTAATTGAAGATGACGTCCGCGCCCGCTTGCGCGAAAAGTTTCACCGCGGCTGCTCCGATTCCGCGCGAACCGCCGGTGATGAGTGCCGCCTTGCCTGCCAATGAAATCATGATTCCCCCAAGAGAATTTAAGACCGCAATCCGTCGCCATACGAGCCAACGAATTTAAACTTTTTGCGCCGCCGCGTTGCGGGCCGCACGAGCGGCAGAAACGAAGCCCTGAAACAAACGCTCCGAAAAGGCATCTCCAAACATCCGTTCCGGATGCCATTGCACTCCGACGACCCAATTGGCGTCTCCGGTCCATTCGACGCCCTCAATCGTGCCGTCCGGTGCTTGCGCGGTGACTTGTAGATTCTTGCCGGGCTTTTTGATCGCCTGGTGGTGCGAACTGTTAATCGGGGCCTTCTCGTTCCCTGCAAGCACTGCCAAGCGGCTGCCCGACTGAAAAATCGCGCCATGAATGGGATCTTCTTGGGCCTCGGGAACCACGTCCTTTTTGCGGTGCGGTGCCGTAGTTCCCATTTCCGCTCGCAGGTCCTGGACTAAGCTGCCGCCCAGATAGACGTTCAAAAGCTGGCAACCGTAGCAGATGGCCAAGACCGGCTTTTTCTCGGCAAATGCGTGATCCAGAACGGCTCGGTCGGTCGCTTCTCGCGGCAAGTCGGCAGGCGCCGACAAACCCGCATTGCTCGAGCCGTATTCTGCGGGCTCGATGTCAGCAGGGCTGCCCGGCAGCACAAAAGCGTCAAGTGTCGGCAAAAGTGCCTGGCTCTCTTGCCGGCGTACGAGCGAGAGCAGCACCGGCTCTCCGCCGGCTTTTCGGACAGCTTGCTCGTAGTTGGCGAGCTTGGCACGGATTTCCGGCCGTCCCGCGTTGACCTCTTCATCAGAGGTGCGCCAGGGAATGCCCACACGTGGCCGGTTGGATGTTTCCGGGGACATGGAACTGTGAATCCTAGCATCGGGACGCGGAGGGCGGCAACCGGCCGAAAAACAGGCCATTTTGGCAGGCTGGGTCGGTAGGCAGCTATTTTCTGGCCGAACTCCTTTGTGTGAGCGTCGCGTCCAGGCAAAATTCAGGCCGGTGAAAGAAGGAAGGAAGCTCGGAAAGCTTCAGCGCCAGTCCTTCTGGCGACGCGGCGCGTACCGTGACGTGACCTAACTTGCGGCCGGGTCGCGGCGATTTTCCATACAAATGAATATGGGTATCCGGTACCGCGAGCACTTCGGCCGAATCGGGGATTTCGCCGATCAAGTTGAGCATGGCCGAATGCCCCATCGGCGAAGTCGAACCAAGCGGCAAGCCGAGAACTGCGCGCAAATGATTTTCGAATTGGCTGGTGACGGCGCCCTCGATCGTCCAATGGCCCGAGTTGTGGACGCGCGGAGCCATCTCATTGGCCAGCAGCCGGCCGTCGCATTCGAAAAATTCAATCGCCAGGACCCCGACGTAGTCGAGAGCTTCCATGACCTTTCGCGCGGATTCTTCAGCGGCCCTTTGTAAAGTTTTATCGGTACGAGGCGGTGGCGCGAGCGACAGGCGGAGGATGCCAGCGCGATGGTGATTTTCAACGAGAGGATAAAAGGCCGTCTCGCCGTTGGTGGAACGAACAGCTAGAACGGAAAGTTCTCTTGCGAAGGAAACCAGACGCTCCAAAATCAGCGGAACGCCGGGAAAATCATCTTTTATTTTGGCGACATCGCCTTCGGTCTGCAGCGTCCACTGGCCCTTGCCATCGTAGCCCATGCGGCGGGTCTTCAGAACAGCCGGGAGTCCGACTTTTTTCACGGCTGCATTCAGCTCGGCGGCTGCATTCACGGCTACATATTCCGTGGTCACAATTCCCAGTTTCTCGAACAGATGTTTTTCGTTCAGACGGTCCTGGGCCGTTTCAAGCGCGCCTGGCGGAGGGTAGACCGGCACTCTTTCCGCCAGGAATTTCGCAGCGTCCACAGGGACATTTTCGAATTCGTATGTGACCAGTTCCAAACCATTGGCAAATTTTTCCAGTGCTTCTCTGTCGTCATAGTCCGCAGTGGTCCGTTGCGCTATGCGCCCGACAGGAGCCTCCGGCGAGGGATCGAGAAAACGAAAGCGCAATCCCAGCGGATAGCCCGCGAGCGCAAGCATGTAGCCAAGCTGGCCGCCACCGAGTATGCCTACCGTCACCCGCGCTTCCTCTTTAGTGGTTTTGCACCGGGCAGCACCGAAGGATCAGGGGTTGCCAACACTCGTTTGGTCTGCGTCGACCGAAATTTCCGGAGAGATTCGCGAATGACGGGATACTTCACTCCCAATATGGCTGCGGCTAATAGTCCGGCATTGGTGGCTCCGGCTTTTCCAATGGCCAAGGTGCCGACGGGAATTCCACCTGGCATTTGCGCTATGGAGAGAAGTGAGTCCAAACCCTTCAGGGCCTTGGATTCCACCGGCACACCCAGAACCGGCAAGACGGTCTTGGAAGAGGTCATACCCGGAAGGTGAGCGGCTCCGCCTGCTCCGGCAATAAGCACTTCCAAACCACGCTTTTCGGCGCTCTCCGCATATTCGAACAGCAGATCCGGCGTGCGATGCGCCGAAACCACTCGCGTCTCGAATGGCACTTCGAGCTCTGCCAGGGCTTTGGCGGCGTGCTCCATTGTTTCCCAGTCGGAAGTCGAACCCATGATGATGCCGACGAGCGGTGCGGCTTTGCGCCTTTGGCTTTTCTTCCTCATGTGCATTCTTTCGACTCTTCTTCAGCCATATTCCCTCGGCATGCAAAACAAAGAAGGCCCGCCAGTGAGGCGGGCGTCTGAAACTTACTGCGAATCTGAAGGGCTTATTCTACGATTTTTTGGGGCTGGTGGCGACTTCCGCCCGTTGCTTCCAGTGATGCCGAAGCTGTCCGACCAAATACAGCGATCCCGTCACGAATATAACGTCGCCCGGACCTGCTTCGGCCAATACCTGATCGAAGGCGCTTTCCGCATCGGGAAGGATGCGAAACCGTTCGGCGTGGTGCCTGGCCATTTCGGCAAGCTGTACGGCTGAAATAGCACGTGAGGTTTTGGCTTCCGTGAAAATGACTTCTGTGGCACACGGCAGCAGGAGGCCGGCAACCTCATCCACAGCTTTGTCGCGCAACGCCCCGTAAAACAGGATCAGCTTGCGGCCGGCAAAGTTCTCCGTCAAAAATAGTGCGAGCTCTCGCGCGGCCCCTGGATTGTGGGCCCCGTCCAGATAGACATCCGGCTGCGATTGCAGCTTTTCCAGGCGCCCCGGCCAGGTTGTTTTGGCGATGCCCCCGGTAATTGCTTCATCCGGAATGCGAAATCCGCGTTTTTGTAGGATGCGCACGGCAGCCAAAGCATTGAGTGCATTCTGAAGTTGGAAGCGGCCCGGCAAACTTGGAGCAATTGCAAACACGGTGCCGGTGGCGGTTTCTGTCACCTGCGCGCGCGGACAGCCAGCCTGCATCAATTGGTGTTCCACGCGGAAAGCAGCAGCCGTCTCCGTCACCGGACAACCTAATTCTTTGGCACGATTTTTCAGTACTTCACCGGCTTCTGGGAGTTGCTCGGCAATCACGACGGGCGCACCTGACTTCAGAATTCCCGCCTTTTCAAAGGCAATCTCTTTAAGCGAATGGCCCAGAAAGTTTTCATGGTCAAAGTCGATCCTGGTAATGATCGCGACGACCGGCTGAATGATATTTGTGGCGTCCAACCGTCCGCCGAGGCCCACCTCGAAAATCCCAAACTCAACCCGTTCCCGGGCAAAGTACTCAAAAGCTAGCGCGGTCACGCATTCGAAATATGTCGGATGCGCCCGCAGCATGCCCACGGCAAGCAACTCTTCGGTCAGTGTTTGAATCCGCGTCAGCGTGAGCGCAAATGCCTCGTCACTGATCTCGCCACCGTTGATGCGAATCCGTTCGTTGATTCTCTCCAAATGGGGAGAAGTATTAAGGCCAGTTCGAAATCCAGCCTCGCGAAGAATCGATTCAAGAAAAGCCGCGGTTGAGCCTTTGCCATTCGTCCCTGCAATGTGTGCGCTCGGATAAGCCCGATCCGGCCGTCCCAACCGCTCGGTCAAGATTCTAATGTTTTGTAGATCGAATTTTGCCGCCGCCGCCTGCGTCGGGGCCGCCAATTCTCTGCCGAGCGAATACAGGTACCGGACAGCCGAATCGTAATTCATCGCTAGCTAAGGAGAAGGTCGAGCGAGTTCGCGATGAAACTCTTGAGGTCTTTACGGTGTACAACCGCGTCGAGAAATCCATGTTCCAGAAGGAATTCCGAGCGTTGAAACCCTTCCGGCAGTTTCTGGCGGATGGTTTGTTCAATCACGCGCGGTCCCGCAAATCCGATCAGCGCACCCGGTTCAGCAATGTTCAAATCGCCCAGCATGGCGAAGCTTGCGGTCACGCCGCCGGTCGTCGGATCTGTCAGCAAAGAAATGTAAGGCAATTTTTCGTCATCCAGCCGCGCTAGCGCCGCTGAAACTTTCGCTAACTGCATGAGGCTGATCGTGCCTTCCATCATGCGCGCGCCGCCGGAACAGGAAACGGCAATAAAGGGCTGCCGGGTCTCAATGGCTAGCTCCACCCCGCGCGTAACCTTCTCTCCGACTACCGCGCCCATCGAGCCGCCGATAAACCCGAATTCCATCGCGCATATCACCACGGGACGGCCGTTCAACTGGCCTTCCGCCATGATCACCGCATCGTTCATCCCCAGCTTTTTCTTTGCGTCTTTCAGGCGCGCGGCATATGCCTTCGTATCCACAAACTTCAGCGGATCAGTCGACGTCATTCCAGCGTCGTGTTCGGTCCAGCGGCCGTCGAGTAGCAGTTCCAGGCGCTGTTTTGAATTCATTTTGAAATGAAACTGACACTTCGGACAGACGAAGAGGTTCGCTTCCAAGTCCTTGCGAAACACAATCGTCCCGCAGGACTCGCACTTGACCCACAGTCCTTCTGTGCGTACGCGTCGCTCTTCAGGAGGCGTCGTTTGGTCGATCGATTTTTTGTCGCGCTTGAACCAGGCCATGGGAAAAGTTGTAACTTAACAGTTTAGAGTCAAAAGCAACCGCAGATGCCTGCAGCTCCCGGCACGCTTCATACGGGCCGCTTATAACTAATAGTCTATACCACGCTGGGCCAGAATGCCTTTGGTGTACGGATGCTTCATCTCGCGCATCTCGGTCACCAGATCGGCCAACTCGGTGATCTTCGGATGGGCGTTCCGTCCGGTGCAAATCACATGCACATTCTCCGGCCGATTCTTCAGCGACTCCGCCACTTCGTCCGGGTCCAGCATTTTGTAGCTGATCGTGTAATTGATCTCGTCCAATACGACCAAATCATAGTTTCCGCTGTAAATTGCGTCGCGTCCTGACTGCCAGCATTCATAGGCCAGCTTCAGATCTTCAGGATCGGTTTCCGCTCCGCCAATTTTCACAAATCCTCGGCCCATGGGCCGAATCTCAAATTTGTCGTCGCCCAGCATCTTGGCTGCGTCTAGTTCGCCGTAATGCCACGAACCTTTGATGAACTGCACCATCAGTACGCGCAGACCTTGTCCGACGGCGCGAAACGCCGTTCCAAGCGCACAAGTGGTCTTACCCTTGCCCGGTCCAGTGTAGACAATCAAAAGTCCTTTTTCTTCCGGCATGCGAATTTATCCCGTTGTACTTCATGATTCTCAGGTCAGCGGAGAAACATGAGTTTGCGCAGTTCCCTGCTAAAACGTCAAGCTGCCAAAACGACAGCCGCGGCGACGCGCCTATATGATCTGCAGCTGTCTCACAAATTCGTCCACGATCGCCTCGATACGCTCCATGGTCGATGAAGGTAATGCCTTTTTCGGCTGCGCTTTCATGTCGCGCAAAACAATCCACAATCCCGGTAAATAGACACCGTCGCCCGAGCAGATCGCGCCCGTTAGTTGAGCGATTTCCAGCTCAGGATGCGTTATATCGAGGCAGCGATCGTGACTGGCTGTCTCCTTCGATGGTGGATCGGCAAGTATTTCCAGCAAAACGCCACGGGCATCGTCGATCAAATCGCGAAAACCCAGGGACACAAGGATAGCGTCTACCTCACGCGGAGTCGGCTGCTCCATGCGTTCTAAATCATAATCGGGAAGAGATTTTTCCAACGGAATTTCAATCGAAGCAGAAGGTTGACTCTCGTCAGGAGAAATTCGAATGGGCATGATATTAACGGTTGTACACCAGTGCAGCTATTTGGGATAGGGGCTGCCAGAAAGAATCGCAAACGCACGATACAACTGTTCGGCAAGCATCACCCGCGCCAATTCATGCGAAAAAGTCAACGCGCTAAGCGAAAACTTCTGCTGCACCCGTTTCCGCAGGTCTTCAGGAAATCCGTCCGCATCACCGCATAAAAAGATAATTTCGCGGGTGCCGCGATCGCGTTGCTCTCCCAGCCATTTAGCGAGCGCACTGGAATCCTGAATTCTGCCGGCAACATCCAGAAGAATGGCAGTAGCCGCACGGTCGGCATCCAATCTCTTGATGGCGGCGGCGCCGTCGCGTACCTCGTTCACTTCGATTTGGCAGGCCCGCCCAATACGCTTGATATAGTCGTCGAAAATCGCACGGAGCTCCGGACGGCGCGATTTACCCAGCAAGATTAGGCGCAGGCGCATAGACAGGATTTCCCGGAACCGCCGTTCATTTCAATCCATACTTCTTGCGCTTTTCCAGCAGCGTCTTCCGGCTGATGCCCAGCGCATCCGCCGACTTGCTAATCTGATAGTGCGTCGCCTCCAGCGTCGCCGCAATCACTTCCTTCTCGACTTCTTCGAGCGAACGCAGCCCGGCAATGGTGCCGGTAGCGCCGGGAGCGACAGCGCGCACGTTTTCTGGAAAGCTCTCCGGCTCAAGAATGTCCATTTCCGGGGTTGGCGCAGCGCGGCCTGTGCGTGAAAACACAAGGGATCGTTCGAGGGCATTGCGAAGCTCGCGAATATTTCCCGGCCAGCTGTAAACCGCCAGCATGCGCCGGGCGGGTTCACCGAGCTGCGCATTGGGACGCGCATGAATCGTGCGAAGCGTGACCAGCAAATATTCTGCCAATAGCAGGATGTCAGCGCGCCGTTCGCGGAGCGGCGGAACATCCAGTGTCAAAACATTCAAACGAAAAAATAAATCTTCCCGAAAAGTTCCGGCTTTCACTGCCGTGGGGAGATCAACATTCGTCAGCGCAACCAAGCGCGCTTCGATATGCAATGTTTCCGTTCCGCCAAGCCGTTCGAACGCCCGTTCCTGCAAGACCCGTAACAGCTTGCCTTGCGCGCCGGAGGTCAGCGCCGCCACCTCATCCAGCACGATCGTCCCGCTACCGCCCAACTCAAACCGTCCCAGCTTCCGTTCGACCGCGCCGGTGAAGGCCCCGCGCTCATGGCCAAAAAGTTCGCTTTCCACAAGATGAGGAGGCAAACTCGCGCAATCGATCTTCAGGAATGGAGCGTCGCGGCGCGGTCCAAGTTCATGGACCAGCCGCGCAAGATGGTCCTTGCCGGTGCCGCTTTCTCCGCTAATCAACAGAGTTGTCGGAACGATTGCTACTTTCTGCGCGAGTTCGAAGAGACGGAGCGATGCGGGATCTTCCGAGATCCACGGCAATCGCTCAGCGGTCATTTGGAAAACGCTTCATCGGAAAAATGGGACTGATTGTATGAAGAAGGCGGCAAGTTGCCTTCCGACCTGGTGCTATCGGGATGATCCGGGATTTCCAGCTTCGGTGAAGAGCGCCACAAGCGTTCCAGATCATAGTAACGCCGGGCTTGATCGCTGAAAACGTGCACTACGAAACCGCCAAAATCAAGCAAGGCCCATTCCGCAGAGCGCTGACCTTCGCGATGCTCCGGCGAGCGCTTCATTTGTTTGTGAAGTTGGCCCTCAATTTCCGTGCAAATAGCCTGCACCTGCGGGGTACTGTGCCCGGTGCAAATCACAAAATATTGCGTGAACGCGCCAACTCCGTTCAGGTCGAGCACAGTAATGTTCGACGCTTTCTTTTCCTGAGCGGCTTCAACAGCCAGCCGAACACCTTGGGGCAGTGATTGCAGATTCATCGATAGAGACCCTGTTTAAGAATGTATTCCTCGACGCGCGCAGAGACAAGCCCATGAATGGCCTGCCCGCGATTTGCGCGGCGCCGTATGTCCGTTGCCGAAACCTCGCTCGAAATATTCTCGAGCAAATAGACTGTCGTGCGATGTAGATGCGCGATCACCTGCGACGGGTGGTTCGCTTCCGCCTCTTTTTTTTCGTTTGGCCGGGCCATCAGGTCCGGGGGTATGACCAGTCGCAGTGCCTCCGGTCGAATTCCCGGACGGTTGGCCACGATAAAGTCGCAAAGTCCCAGCAGCGTTTCGTATTCCTTCCACATCGGAATATCCAGGAAGGCATCTGCGCCAATAATAAAGTAAACGCGGTCGCCGTGGCCGTGGTAGGTGTGCCGAAAATAGCGTACCGTATCCACCGAATAGTGCAGTTGCGTGCCGCTGAAGTCTTCTCCGGCTTCGGCTAGCGACGGAACAAAATGCGGGTGTTCCGTGCACGCCAGCGATACCATCGCAAACCGATGCGGAAACGGAGCGAGATGCTGCTTCAACTTGTGCGGCGGACGGCTGGCTGAAATAAAATGTATTTCATCAAAATTAAACCGGCGGTCTGCCGCCCGTGCAACCGCCAAGTGCCCGTTGTGAATCGGGTCAAACGATCCGCCAAACAGCGCGATATGACGAGGATGATGTTTCGCAGCGGTGCGATGCGCCTGCGCAGTGGTCAATGCGCCTCCCAGAAACGTTTCAGCAACCCAACAGTCAGAAACAGGTCAAGTGATTCTCTCACGAATTTTCTTCTGCCGTAACGCTCTCATCGGAATCCGCATCATCTTCATTTCCATTCACGGGCATGTCCAGCGAAGCGTCGTAAACCGGCTTCGGAATTTTGTCGAGGGCGTCAGCCATGGAACGGACCAGCTCTTTCACACCGTCTCCCACTGCGGCGGAAATAGCGTGAAACTCCAGCCCGTGCTCTTTACAAAAATCGCGCAACATATCCAACCGAGTTGTGTCTGTCGTGGCATCCAGCTTGGTCGCCACCACAATCATCGGTTTCTTCATCAATGATTCGCTGAACGCTTTCAACTCACCGGCAATAATTTCAAACGAGCGAATCGGGTCGTCCACGTTCGCGTCGCTGGTATCAACTAGATGCACCAGCAAACGCGTGCGTTCGACATGTTTCAGGAAGCGAATGCCAAGTCCTGCGCCGAGATGCGCCCCTTCAATCAATCCTGGCAGATCAGCAACCACAAACGTCCGTCCCAATTCGGTCCCGTGTCCGCCCGTCCCGCCATCCGCATTCACCACTCCCAGATTAGGCTCCAATGTAGTGAATGGATAATTCGCAATCTTCGGCCGCGCCGCCGAAATCACTGAAATCAACGTAGATTTTCCCGCATTTGGAAATCCCACCAAGCCCACATCCGCCAAAAGCTTTAGCTCCAGCCGGATCGTTCTCTCTTCACCGGGAAATCCCTCTTCGTGTTCGCGCGGTGCCTGATGCCACGGCTTGGCAAAATGCTGATTTCCTCTCCCGCCGCGTCCGCCATGTGCTACCAGGATCCGCTGTCCCGGTTCGACCAAGTCCGCAATACTCTCGCCCGTCTGCTCGTCAAAAACAAACGTCCCCACCGGCACCTGCAGAATCATGTCCGCACCGGAAACGCCGGTGCAGTTGGAACCTTCGCCGTGCCGCCCGCGATCCGCTTTGAATTCGCGGTTATAGCGATAACGCAAAAGCGTATTGTCGTTGGGATTCGCTTCCAGGTAGATGCTTCCACCATGCCCGCCATCGCCGCCCGATGGACCGCCACGGGGCACATACTTCTCACGCCGAAACGCGACAGAGCCGTTCCCGCCGTCCCCGGCCTTTACCAATATTTTTGCTTCATCTGCGAACACAGGAATCCTCGATAAACGACCAACCTACCTAGCTCAGAATACTAAAAGTTGTTCGGCATGTAAGAAACTGACGCAACTCGCGGTAGCGGGCCGGAAACAAAAAGCGGCCCCGGCAATACCGGGACCGCAAAAGACAAAAGAGATCAGGTCAACCCTGTTCTAGCTTTAGTTCGTGGCGGATTTGGCTTGCGCTGCGGGCTCCACGCTGATGAAGCGGCCGTGGCGTCCCTTGTCCTGAAACTTCACGTGGCCGGTGACGAGCGCGTACAGCGTGTCGTCCTTGCCCTTGCCGACGTTCAGCCCGGGCTGGTGCTTCGTGCCGCGCTGACGGATCAGAATCGTTCCGGCATTCACCAACTCGCCGCCAAAACGCTTTACGCCCAGCCTCTGCCCGTGTGAATCGCGGCCGTTTGTTGAGGAGCCGCCGCCCTTCTTATGTGCCATGGCTTAATCCTTAATTTGGAAAATTCCGCGGCGCGAATGCCCCGCGATAAATCCTTACAGCTTGATTTCGCTGACTTGTACCGCCGTATAGTTCTGGCGATGGCCGCGTTGAATCTTGTACTGATTGCCCTTCTTAAACTTCAAGACGCTGATCTTCTTCCCACGTCCCTGGGCCACGATCTTGCCGGAAACAGTCGCCTTGCCGGCGTCCGAACCAACCAAAACCTTCTTTTCATCATTATGGACCGCCAAAACCGATCCAAATGTTACTTTTTCTCCCACCTCGCCTGAAACCTGCTCGATGCGAATGGTGTCGCCCGGCGCGACGCGATACTGCTTTCCTCCGGTCTGAATAACGGCGTACATCGGTCCTCCAAGGGCTAAACGCAAACCATAAGTATACGAGTGATGGGCAGGAATCGTCAATGTCCGATTTGTTCCCGAATTCGCTTCCTGGCTGTGGATTTCTCCGGCTATTTTCTAATACTTTTGTCATTTTTGCAGAGATTTCCTCAGTTTTGGTTCCTCTCACGGATTGCTCTCGATTTGTTCATATGCTAGAAATATATTCAAGTCATGCTTTTCATATCGTGAAAGTAGGGCAACGAAACTTAGCGTCACCGCTGGAAACCGTGCGATTCATGGCCAGCAAGGACTAAATCCCACCCCGGGAGCTCCTTTCGTTGATGGACAGGTCGAGTGCGACTCCGTGAGCATACCGGTTGCACCGATGCAACACAGTCGAGCGGCTCGTTTTCCTAACCTGTTTCTTCCGGGAACTCAGCCGCAACACGATGCATTAATTTGAATTGCTGCATCGCGAAGTATCAATCATAAAAATCTGCACGATAGTGTTAGCTTTCGGAAATTCAGGGAATCGACCTCCATCGCCATCGGGGTGGTGCTGAGGGAGCGGTGAATCTGCAGGGGTGCATGGTTTCTCGGGTACCGAACACGAACACAAAATCCATCAGGGGTGTATTGATGAAAGAAAGTTATCAACAAGGCCGGAAGTTCGTCGTGGTGTGTCTTGCGCTGCTCGTCGCCGCTCTATTCTCCGGCGCAGCGGCCCACGCACAAACCGCGGGCGCAGGAACGATTAACGGCACGCTCACGGATGCATCTGGAGCTGTTGTACAGGACGCAGATGTAGTCGTGAAGAATGAAGACACCGGCCTCGAACGTAAATTGTCAACCAACGATGCGGGCCTTTACGTTGCACCTTTCTTGCAGCCCGGACATTACTCAGTGGTTGCAACCAAAGCCGGATTTGCGACCGTGGAACGCAAGAACATCGCTTTGCAGGTCGGCCAAGTCCTGAGCGTCAGCTTTGCTTTGCCCGTGAAGACCACCAATGAAACCGTGGAAGTAACCGGCGAACTGCCACTTATCGAACCTGACAAGACGGACGTTTCTGAAGTGGTCAGCCTCAACGCAGCCAGCAATCTTCCCCTCAATGGCCGCCGATGGAATAATTTTGCATTGCTAACGCCGGGCGTTTCAACAGATGGCGGAAACGGGCTCATCAGCTATCGCGGCATTTCCGGTTTGTACAACAACAGTTCGGTCGATGGCGTAAGCAATCAACAGGCTTTTTTCAGTGAGGCGCGCGGTCGTACATCCGTGGCCTACACCTTTAGCCTTGATGCAATTCGCGAATTCGAAGTTAGTTCCAGCAATTACAGCGCGGAATTCGGGCAAGCCGCCGGCGGCAACATTAATGCCGTAACAAAGTCGGGAACCAACGAGTTGCACGGAGATGCTTTTTATTTCCTTCGTTATCCCTCTCTCAACGCGTTGGATCCTTTTTCTAAGACCAGGGGAATTTTCAATCAGACCGAACACCAGCGCCAACAATTCGGAGGCAGCGTTGGGGGTCCGATCTATCGGGACAAGCTTTTCTTCTTTCTAAACTACGACGGACAGCGCCGCGTGTTTCCAATCCTTTATACCGGACCCTCAAGTTCGGGCGCGATTACGGCTTTACAAAATCCATTTATTTGCAATGCAGGTGGATTGTCGACAGGCGCCGCCATCGTCGGTCCGGAACAATGCCAAGCTGCTCTCAATTTTGTGAACGGCACCGTGGGCAGTTATCCGCGTAACGCCAACCAAGATATCTATCTCGCCAAGCTCGACTATCAACTCAATTCCCGAAATCGACTAAATGTCCTCTTCAACTTCATGGATTTCAAAGCGCCAAATGATTACGTAACGTCTGCGACCGTTTCCGCAGGGTCCATTCTGCAAAATGGTTCCTTCGGTACCCACGATCGCTACGTCGTAGCCAACTGGGATTCCACAATTACCAACAGCTTGATCAATTCATTCCGCTTCCAGTGGTCACGCGATTTTCAATTCTATGGTGCAAATTTCTCCGGCCCCAGCGTGAGCCTGTCGCAATTCACAGGATATGGCTTGCCCAATGCATTGCCACGCCCGGCGTTTCCAGATGAACATCGTCTGCAATTTGCTGATAATGTGAGCTGGACCCATGGTAAGCACAACATCAAGACCGGTGTTGATATCAGCCCCATCCACGAATTGCTAATCAACCTCTTCCAAGGCGGAGGTATCTACAGCTATAGCGGTGCAACACCAACTGCCACATTCCAAAACTGGCTGGCTGACGTTTATGGAGTTCCTCTGCCCGGCAGCTCCAAACCCTTGGGTGAAAACTACACCACCTTCACGCAGGTTACTGACCCAATTACCGGCGTGGGCAAAGATGATTTCTACAATGTGGACTATGCCTTTTTCGTGGAAGACACCTGGCGCGTTAGGCCTACCCTTACATTGAATTTGGGCTTGCGCTACGACTTGCAATGGGTTCCTCAACCAAATCGACCTAACACTCTCGGCACGCTCTTGCCGCTGTACACATCGACCATAAACATTGATAAGAACAATTTCGGACCGCGCATTGGTATCGCTTGGCAGCCCAAGAAAGATACTGTGGTGCGTCTGGGTTACGGACTTTTCTACGGAAAAACTACCAATAGCACGTATTACGCGACTCGCGTCGAGAACGGTGTTTACCAGCAAACCTTTCAGTGCGTCCCGGGAAATGCAACCACAGGCGTTTGCGCTCCGGCATTCCCCAATGTAATTTTTCCCGCTCCTGGCCCCGCGCTGGCCGCACCATTTGATGGCGCGTTGACTCCGCAGGTGGTGGCGGCTGCAGCCTTGCCCAACGCTTCACAAGTCGGCCGCGGCCAGACTCCTGACTTTGTTAACCCCATCGTCCACCAAGGAGAGCTGGCCGTCGAACATCAATTGCCTGGAAGCATCAGCGTGTCAGCAACATACCTCTTCAGCCGTGCGCTGCGCCTTCCCGTTTTCGTTGACACCAATCTCGCGCCGGCGACAACGACAGCAACGTATGACATATTGAACTCGCCTGTCGGCGGGCCTACTTCCGTCACGGTGCCCTTCTACACGCAGAGGGCGGACACTCAGACCGGAGTTATCAACGCTGGTCTAAGCACCGTCAATGCCTGGTACAACGCTTTGGTAATCGAAGGAAAAAAACGTTTCAGCCATGGCTTCGAATTCCTTGCTAGCTACACATTCAGCAAGGCTATGGACGATGGCCAAGTTCCTGGAACGTTCGGAACATTTAACGGGACCGACGTCACATTGGATCCGCTCAATCAGACGGCGGAAAATTCCGTCTCCGACCTCGATCAGCGCCATCGATTTGTCGCCAGCACCGTCTGGCAACCGAAGATTCACATTGAAAACCGCTTCACGCGGCACCTTGTCAATGACTTCACATTCGCCGGAATCGTCACCGTCGCTTCACCGCAACCCGTCACCGCCTTTATGAGCACTTTTGTCCCTTCAGGCGCGCCGGACGGCGGAGCAACGGGTGGCGAAACCAGCAATGGAAACGCCAATGGCGGACGCGCACCACAATTTGGCCGGAACACTTTCTATGGGCCAACCCAAATTCGTACTGTTGATTTCCGCATCGCTCGCGATTTCCCTATCTATCATGAGCGCGTCAAACTTCAACTGATTGGTGAAGCGTTCAACCTGTTTAACCACACGCTCATCACATCGGTAAACACAACGGCGTTTGCCTTCGCAACTCCAGGCGCGGCCGGGTCCGGATGCCCCGATTCAGATCCCAGTGCGCCAATTAAAGGCTGCCTTGTCGGTCAAACATCCTTCCTTGCTCCGACTGCAAGTAGCAACGCCTTACTGGGTGCTCGCCAATTGCAGGTATCGGCAAAAATTACCTTCTAACGGCACCGCAACGAAAAAGGCGGCGTTCGAAATCGGACGCCGCCTTTTTGTTTCTAAGTGTAAAGATTTCTTACGCGTGGGGGTGGGCTAGTCGTTTCGCCTGCCTTCCTTCTTGACTTGTGAATATCTTCGCGGTTTTTGCACAATATTTCACAGTTTTCCTCAGCCTGCTGCCCTCTAACGAACTACTCTTCGCTCATTCATGTGGTAGAAACATTTTAAGCTGAAACTGAAGTCGGGGCGGGAAGTGGTGGCATTTTGCTTTACGGGAGTGGGTCCTGGTTCGGGGTGTGTTTGCGCCCATCGTGGATAACCTTCTTTCGGCAAAAATCTTCCTGACTGACTTGCAAACTATGTTCTGTGACCGGCTGAAGAATCGCCATTCTTCAGGAAGCATTCGGAGTAATGCGGGTGGGGTTTCCAGGACACCAACCGGGCAATTTCCGACGATCGATCGCTGGCAGCGCGATGCGGATTACTGGGAACACGAACAGTTACTTTGCGACCAGAATTCTCAAGTCAGCGGTGTCTTAATTTGCTGGGCCTGCTGTCAGGAAGATAAGACCGGGTCTGCCTGATTTTTTTCATACGGCTAAACGGAATGAAAACCGCGACAGAAAGAAGACCGACTCTATGATTACGCTTCGAAGAATCGTGACATTCAGCTTTTGCCTGCTGCTGATCCTCTGTGATTTGCTCCTCGCGCAGCGTACGTCGGCACAGTCCGCAACGGATGGGGCAATTGGCGGAGGCGTAACCGACAGCTCCGGCGCGCTCGTACCAAACGCCGCCGTTCGAACCATGAACCTTGCAACCAACAACTCTGCTTCCGGCACTTCGAATGATTACGGCAGATTTGTTGTGCTTCATCTCGCCCCCGGCATTTATTCCGTGGAAGTCAGCGCGACCGGCTTTGCGAGCTTTAAAGCTACCAGCATCACCGTTGAAGTAGGTCGCCTCACGAATCTAGATGTGTCGTTGGGGGTTCAGTCCCAATCGGAGACAGTCGTGGCCACGGCGGAGGCGCCCGTCATCACCACGGATCGCGCCGACTTTTCGACTAATTTTAACATTGCGAATGTCGAAAATCTGCCCATCAATGGGCGCCGCTGGTCGACGCTGGCTCTCTCCACTCCGGGAGCAGTTTCCGACGGCACGTTTGGTCTGGTCAGCTTTCGCGGTATTTCCGGCTTGTTGAACAACAACACGGTGGACGGCGGTGACAACAACCAGGCGTTTTTCGCCGAAGAAAAAGGGCGCACCCGTATCAACTATTCGATCAGTCAGGCTTCGATTCAGGAACTCCAGGTCAATACGTCCAACTTTTCGGCGGAGTATGGCCGCTCGGCGGGCGGTGTGGTTAATGCCATTACCCGGTCCGGTTCCAACCAATTCCACGGCCAGGCATTTTGGTTTTACCGCAGCAGCGATTTCGGCGCCTACAATCCGTTTCAGTCCGCGGTCGTTCCTTCCGGCTCGGCCTTCGTGACCGTGCCCATCAAGCCCGAAGACAAGCGCCACCAATTCGGCGGAAATATCGGCGGACCCATCTACAAAGACAAACTCTTCTTTTTCTTCAATGCGGATCAACAAAAACGCAATTTCCCAGGAGTCGCCAACGCCAGCAGCCCAAGCGCTTTTTTTTCACCTCTCTCGACAACTTGCTCGCCCGCTCCCTGCGTCCCGGAATTAACTCAGCTCGCGCTGCGGGGCATTACCGCGGATCAGGCCAATGCCGGTCTTCAATTTTTGCAATCCCTTACCGGCGTTGTTCCTCGTACCGGCGACGAATTGGTTCTCTTCCCCAAGATCGATTGGATCATCAATCCCGATAATAAATTCTCCGTTCAATACAACCGCATGCGCTGGAGCTCGCCTGCGGGCGTTCAAACTGCTGGCGTTGTCTTCCGCGGCGTTGATAGCTTCGGGAATGACTTCGTGAAAGACGATACGATCAACGCGCGGCTGGTCTCTACCATTAACTCCACGATGATCAATGAATTCCGCTTCCAATATGGGCGCGACTTCGAATTTCAGAATACCCAGCAGTCCATTCCAGGCGAACCAGTTTCAGCGCAAGGCATCTCCCCGCAAATAACCATCAATGGCAGCGCCGGAATCGCCTTTGGCAAACCAAACTTCCTGGACCGCCGCTCCTATCCCGATGAACGCTCTTTGCAATTCGCAGACACATATTCCATCAACAAATCAGCGCACTTGTTGAAGTTTGGCTTCGATATAGTTCGGTTCAACGACGTGAATGACAATCTTTTCCAGGAGAGCGGCGCGTATTCTTACACCAACCGCGTCGACTACATCAGCGATTATGTTTCGGCCGTCGACGGCCTCGGTCCGGTCTGCGGCACGACGGTGCGAGTCGGTTGCTACACCAGTTTTAACCAGGGTTTCGGTCCGACCAAGTTCGAACTCTCGACTCTCGACTTTGGTTTCTTTATTCAGGACGATTGGCGCATCTCTCCCCGGCTGACCCTTAATCTGGGCCTTCGGTGGGATTATGAAAAATTGCCCGATCCACAAATCCCCAATCCAAGCCTTCCGCTGACATCCCAATTTCCGGATGACAAGAATAACTTTGGCCCGCGCATCGGTTTTGCCTGGGATATCGACGGACGAGGTAAAACCGTACTACGTGGCGGATACGGCACCTACTATGGGCGCATCATCAATTCGACCATCTCCAATGCGATTACCAACATAGGTTCGCCCGACGGACAATTCCAATTTACATATCGGCCCTCGGACGTAGCCCCGCTTCCGGCCCCACCGCTCTATCCCAATGTCGCTGCAGGACCTGGAGCGACGCCTGCAAACGTTGGCGACGTCATTCAGTTCGCGAAAGACACGCAAGCACCGATGATTCACCAATTCGATCTAGTTTTTGAAAAAGAAATTGCCAATAACACGGCTGTTTCTGTTTCCTGGGTAGGCAGTCTCGGCCGCTACCTCCCGGTTTTTCTGGATACCAACCTAAACGAGCCTACCGCGACCATCACATATACGGCTTCCGGCGGTTTATTCGATGGTCAGAACCTCACTCTGCCGCTCTTCACTGGGCCCCGTCCGGTTTCCGGATTCGGCCGTATTACGAGCATTTCAGACGTCGTTCATTCGCGATACAACGCCTTCATTGCCCAGTTCAATCGGCGTCTAACCAATGGCGTGCAATTCAACGCTTTCTATACTTATTCAAATACGACGGACAACGGTCAAGGTTCGCAGACCTTTACCAGCGGCAACAATGTGCTCAATCCTTTCGATTTGAATGGGGAAGAAGGCCGCGCAAACTTCGACATTCGCCATCACATCGGAGCCACCGCCCTGTGGCAGCCGGCCTTCTTTCATCACAGTGGAAGAGTCGTCCGCGCCGCGCTCGATGGATGGGGCATCGCACCGGTTGTTTCTGTGTCCTCCGGCGTGCCCTACACCGGAACCGTCACAGGCAACGCACCCGGCGGAACTTTCTTGGGCATCAATGGGTCAGGCGGGACGAGCCGTTTGCCTGAACTCGCAAGAAACTCGTTCCAGATGCCGCGCAACGTTAACGTCGACCTCCGCCTCGCCAAGAAATTCAGCCTCACTGAAGCGCTCGGCTTGGAACTTTTTGGCGAAGCCTTCAACCTATTCAATCATGTCAATGTGACCGGCGTCGGTACGACGGAATATTCCATTTCCGGAACGACGCTCGTCGCTGACCCCCGTTTTGGTGTTCCCAACTCTTCACAGAACAGCACACAAACCACCACCCAGCGCCAAATTCAGATTGGAGCGAAATTCACCTGGTAATCCAACCCCGACCAAGAGGGCGGCTTCGGGTTGCATTCGAGGCTGCCTTTTTTGTTTTCTGAAGCGAATTTATTCTAAGCGTGGGGGTGCGCTTTGTCGTAAATATCCATCAACTGCCGTATCGAGGCATGCGTATATTTCTGCGTGGTTGACAGGGATTGATGTCCCAGCAACTCCTGAATCGCCCGCAGATCGGCTCCATCCGCCAGCAAATGCGTAGCAAACGCATGTCGCAGCGAATGCGGATGCAAATCCCAGTTCACATTCGCCAGCCGAACGTATTTTTTCACAAGCCGTCCCACCGAGCGCTGCGTCAGACGTCGACCCGCATAGTTTAGGAATGCCGCGTCGGTATGGGGGGCCGCCCGCCGTGCGCTCCCCGATTGCGAAAGTAACTCCCCGCGCAGCGGCCAATACTTCTCCAAAGCTTCCTGAGCTTTGCTGCCATACGGCACAATGCGTTCCTTATTGCCTTTGCCGCGCACCCGCAAAATCTTATCTTTTTGATCGATATCCGCCAGATTCAGTCCCGTGAGTTCGCTCACGCGCAAGCCCGCCGCGTACAAAAGCTCAAGGAGTGCCCGGTCTCGCCGCAGCAACAAGCCGTCTTCGGCTGTTTTCGCTTTTCCCCCGGACTTCGATGCCACTCGGACTCGTTGCGTTCCGACTCCAGCGAGACTGGCATTCGGTTTTGCCGAAGGCTTCATCGCCGCAAGGTGATTCAAGAAGTCGTTCATCTCTTCGGCCGAGAGTATCGAAGGAATTCGCTTCGGCAGCTTTGGCGTGGGCACCAGGCGCGCCGGATTTTCTTTTAGTCTGCCTTCTCGCACGCAATATTTGAAAAACGACCGCAGCGCCGCCAATTTCCGCGCAATCGAGCTCTTCTCCAAGCCATGATCGTGCAGATGCGAAACAAACTCCCGAATCATGCCATGCGAGACGTCCCCAAGCGCAGGCGGCTTCAGCCCCGGAGGCGAAAGATACGCCACAAACTGTCCCAGGTCCTTCCCGTAATTGCTGATGGTATGCGGGGAAGAATTCTTCACCGACTTCAAGTACCCCAGATATTTTTCGATTTCCTGCTTCATCTCCCGCTTTCCCGTTAAGCCTCATTATAGGCGCACTTGCAGGTAGCGGAACCGGCCTGCTTCCGGGGTGTTCTTGGAATCGAGTTCACAACTGGATTACTGCTTTGTGGTTGGAATCGATACCGATTCAAAATAGGGCAGCCCCCCGCGCGACCGAGCAGTGCGCTCGCATGGCTTTTCAGGACTTCGAGAGAAAAACAAGGTCCCCTGTACGGAATCGCGAAGAACGCCGAAAATTAACTAGGGAAGGCCCTTCGGGGCTTAGCCGGACGCTTCGCGCAGAGGTAAAACTATACCTTCGCCCCCACCGGGGCCAATTCCTCCGGTTGCGACGGCGGCGGCAGATTTTCCGGCGCCAGCTTTTCCCAATCGCATCCGTCTTTGATACACGTCCATACCGTCCCGATCTTCGATTTCTTTTCCACGATGAATGGTGCGCCGCACTTGGGGCAAGGTTCCGGCATAGGCATGAATGGCGTCGTGTAATCGCAATCCGGATACCGCGAGCAGCCATAGAAAATCCTGGGCCGTCCACGTCCGCCGCGCCCCGCGCTTCCGCGCCGTACAAATTCGCCTTCGCTGCATTTCGGGCACTTGATCCCCATCGTGATCGGCCGCGTGTACTTACATTTCGGATAGCTTGAACACCCTATGAATTCCCCAAAGCGCCCGTGTTTCTTAATCAAATGCTCGCCGCACAAGGTGCACTTTTCTTCCAGCGGCTCATCCGGCTGCATCGCTTTTCGCGTGCCTTCGACGAGTCGCCGTGTTGTCTGGCAATCCGGGTATCCCGAACACGCCAGAAATGGTCCGAAACGCCCCGCCTTAATCGACATTTCCTTGCCGCAGTTATGGCAATACTCAATTTTCGTCTCGCCCGGGGCCGCATCCGGAATTTCCGGCGACAAATCCTGAATGAAATCGCAATCCGGATAGCGCGAACATCCCAAAAAGAATCCCAGCCGGCTGATGCGCTCGAGCAATTCCCCTTCGCCGCACTTCTCGCACTTCTTGCCTGTCGGAATGCCCGCTTTGTAGGACAGCATCTCCCCGTCAGCCTTGTCCAAATCCACTACAAACTTTTCCCAGAACTCTTTCACCGCATCACGCCACGGCAATTTGCCTTCTTCGATCTCGTCCAACTCTTCTTCCAGCCGGGCCGTGAACGTCACATCAAAAATATCCTCAAAACTCTTGATCAGCAGCGTACTCACGCGCTCGCCGAGCATGGTCGGCGAAAATCGCCCCTGTTCCTTTACAACATATTCGCGCTCCACAATCACGGAAATAATCGACGCATACGTCGACGGGCGCCCGATGCCCTTCTCTTCCAGGTCTTTTACCAGCGTCGCATCGTTATATCGCGGCGGCGGTTGCGTAAAATGCTGGTCTGGACGAATCGTTTCCAGCCGCAACACTTGCCCTTCTTCTACGCGTGGCAGCGAATTGCCTTCGCCTTCCTCGTTCTTTTCGTCCACCTTATCGTCGTCGGCGCTTTCTGTTGCCTGCGCCTGGTACACGCTCAAATAACCAGAAAACTTCTGCACCATGCCGGTTGCGCGAAAGGTGTAGTCCGCCGCGGAGATATCAATCGTCGTCTGATCAAAAACCGCCGGCATCATCTGCGACGCCACAAATCTCTGCCATATCAATTGATACAACTTGAATTGGTCGTCTTTCAGATATTTCCGCACGTCTTCCGGAGTCCGCGCCACATCCGTCGGACGCACCGCTTCGTGCGCTTCCTGCGCATCCTTCTTGGACTTGTAGTAGTTGGCCTTCTCCGGCAGATAGTCCGCGCCAAACCGCGCCGGAATAAATTCCCGCACCTGCGCCAGCGCATCCTGCGACACGTTCACTGAATCCGTGCGCATGTAAGTAATCAGCGCAACCGACCCCTCTTCGCCAAGCTCCACGCCTTCGTAGAGTCCCTGCGCCACGCGCATCGTATTTTTCGCCGAATACCGCAACCGGTTGTAAGAGGCCTGTTGCAATTTCGAAGTCGTAAACGGTGGCGGCGGATTGCGCTTCTTCTCGCGCTGCGTGACGCTGGCAACTTGCCATTTCGCCTTCTGCACAGCGGCCACAATTTTGTCGGCTGCTTCCTGATTCCCGACGGCAACGTCCTCGCCCTTGTGCTTGAACAACTTTGCCTCAAACAGCGGCGGCTGACCGGCATCCAGCATCGCGTGGATCGTCCAATACTCCTGCGGCACAAACGCGCGAATCTCCTGCTCGCGTTCCACAATCAGCCGCAGCGCCACCGTTTGCACGCGCCCGGCTGATAGTCCGCGCCGCACCTTGTCCCACAAAATCGGCGAGACCTTGTATCCCACGATGCGGTCCAGCACGCGCCGCGCTTGCTGCGCATCCACCAAATTCGTATCCACCTGCCGCGGCTTCTCAAACGCCGCGCGAATCGCCTTGGGCGTAATCTCGTTGAATGTCACTCGAAAAATTTTCTTGGGATCAATCGCAATTGCCGCTTCTTTTTTTGGCTCTTCCTTCTTTTCTTCAACCACGGGCTCCGCATTCTTCGGAGCCTTCTTCTTCCACCGTGAAACGGCCGGTTCCTGCTCTTCATACTTCGAAGGTTTTGAAAGCACCATCGCCAGATGTGCGGAAATCGCTTCTCCTTCGCGATCCGGGTCGCCCGCCAGATACACGGCATCTGCTGTGCTGGCCGCCTTCCGCAAATCGTTGATTACTTTTCCTTTGCCACTGATAATCTGCAGCGTGGGTTCAAAAATATCTTCATCCGACAGCTTGATTATTTTCCCAACCGGCTTCTCTTTTTCCTTGGCGGCTTTTTTGCTGCCCTTTTTTGCCTTGCCCTTCTTTTTCTTCTTGCCGTTGCCTTCTTCTTCGCCGGGCAGACGGATACCAATCGTTTTCCTGGGCAGATCCATCACGTGCCCAATCGAAGCTTTGACCACATAATTGCGGCCAAGATACTTATTAATCGTCTTCGCCTTTGCCGGCGATTCCACAATTACCAATGAACGAGCCATGTTGCCTTTGTAACTCCCAATTTGTTCTGTGTAAGGCACAGACCGCGCGGCCTGTGTCCTTCTCGCTAACTTGACGAGATGCCGGAAATCTCCGCAAGGATACTTTTCGGCCATTAGATGCAGTTTTGGAGACCGTCGGTGCAGTGCTGCTAAATGCTGTTACAGCAGCACTTTACTACTGTTTGCCGGGCATCCGGCGTACAACGCCTTTCATCCCGAGACTAAAAAGCGTAGCGATAACGTCGGGAGAGTTCAAGCCGGACGGTTCCTCGATGTCGTCAATTGGCAACGGTTGGTCCAAACGGGCAAGAATCGCGGCACTGTCAAATACTCCCGGACTGGAAATCCGGGCCTGGCGTTCGTCTTCAGAGGCCGACCGGCGATCCACGAATTGCAACCCGTCACCGAACATTCTCACGTCGATCCGCTCGCCCAAACGCATCTTAAACCCGCGCCGCATCCTCTTCCAAAATTTCCCCGAACACAGCACAAAACTGATCCGCATCGTTCTCCGTAAAACACAGAGGCGGGCGCAACTTAATCACATTGTGCAAAGGACCATCGGTTCCCGCCAGAATCCGGCGCTCTCGCAACCGATTTACAATGTGAGACGCCTGCCCGGGGGCCGCCGCGCGCGATTCCCGATCCGCCACCAAATCAATCCCCAGAAACAACCCCGTCCCCCGCACATCTCCAATAATAAGATGCCGTTTCTGCAATTCCCTAATTCCGGCAATCCAATACTCGCCAACCGCCCGTGCGTTCTCCTGCAATCGCTCCTCTTCCAACACATCCAAGACCGCTAGTCCCGTCGCGCAAGCCACCGGATTTCCGCCGAATGTGCTGAAAAATTCCATCCCATTGCCGAACGCGTCGGCAATCTCTTCGGTCGTGATCACTGCCGCCAACGGAAATCCATTTCCAATCGGCTTACCCAAAACCACGATATCCGGAATCACACCTTGTGTCGCAAATCCCCAAAAGTGCGAGCCCAGCCGTCCAAACCCCACCTGCACCTCATCGGCAATGCAAACTCCCCCAGCCACATGCACGTGCCGGTAAACCTCCGATAAATAATTCTCCGGAAAAACGATCTGCCCGCCCACGCTCGGCAACGTCTCGGCGATAAATGCAGCCACGCCGCGTCCATCCAATTTTGCCGTCTCCAGAATCTGCCCAACATGTCGGGCATACCTCGCTCCCCTGTCTCCGTCATCCCGCCGGTACAACCCGCGATAATCATCAGGCAGAGGCGCAACGTGCACCCAGGGCTTTTTTCCGCGCCCGCCCGCGCCGTCAAACTTGTAGGGACTAATATCAATCAAAGTATTGGTATTCCCGTGGTACGCGTGCTCCAGAACAATCACATCTTCTTTCCCTGTATAGGCCCGCGCCAGCCGCAGAGCCAGCTCATTCGCTTCGCTCCCCGAGTTCACAAAAAAGCAGACTTTCAGGGGCGGTGGCAATCGTTTCCCAAGCCTTCCGGCATACCGATTCAGATTCTCATGCAGGTATCGCGTATTCGTATTCAACAGCCCCAACTGCTCCTGCGCCGCTTTCACCACCCGCGGATGGCTATGCCCCACCAGTGGAACATTGTTATAAACATCCAAATACTCCTGTCCCGTCTGGTCATACAAAAACTGCTTCCACCCGCGCACAACATTCAGCGGCTTCTCATACGACACGCTCAGGTTCCGCCCCAGCAAACCGCCCCGCTCGGACAAAATCTCGGTAACCGTCCGTTCCCCGACGGGAAATTTTTCAGCCGGAATACCCAGAATCAGATTCGGATCAGGGGAAATCGCGGTCCACACAGCTCGCTCCGAAGCCTTCGCGACGCCGGGAAAATCTTCATACAAGTCGAGTAAATCCAGAATAATCTGAAAATGGACATGCGGAGCCCAACCACCGTTCTCGCGAACATCACCAATCCGCGCAAATTCCTCTTCGCGCGCAATCTTCTGCCCCACCTTGAGTCCATTCAATGTTTGCAGCGTCAAATGCCCATATAGCGTGTAAAACTCCTGTCCCTCTGGAGTCGTATGCGCCAGAATCACCAGCGGTCCATAATCCAGCTCCTCTGAATTATTTGCCAGGGTGTGCACAATTCCGTCCATCGGCGCAAACAACGCCGTCCCCGGCACCCCGAACAAATCAATGCCCAGGTGAATCGTCCGCCACTCCTCGGAGTCATCTCCGTGGTCCTTAAAAAAGGGCGCCGTATAGAGCAAGCGCGCTTCATCGTATCTGCCGACGCCAATCGCCGCGCCCGACCGCCCCAGTTCCTTGAATATTTTCCCTGTCAACGCACTGGTCTTCCCCGCCGCCGGATCAGCTCCCAGAAAAGTGCTCCCAACACTCAAATCAAAAACCCAACACTTGGCCTTCCAATCTTTTTCGCCCACAATGGACGCCAGGCTTCCGGCATTCGCTTTCAACCAGCCGCAAACGGCCGCACCCTGCCCCAGCGCGCCTAAACCACAGGCCGCACGAAACGTATACTCCGCAAATCGCGGATGCACACCCATCCAACGCTCTAGCGCTTCCCAGGCCGGCGCTTCACTCACTGTCACATAGGCGTCATCCGGCTTCATGATTTTCCGATGCGCCGAATTTGTCACGCTCACCGCCAATCTCGCTGCAACCAGGGTGTGTAGAACAGAAAGCTCCCGTTCCTCGAGAGGAAATGCCTCGTGGTATCCGGCAACCAGCGAAGCCGCAGCCGCCAGCGGTTCCGATTTCCGCAAAATTGCGTAAGCGACGGCGATCGCCAGTTCGGAAACCGTGACGCCTGAATGCATGTCACCAAAATCAATCACGCTCACAACTCTGCGCGGCCGCCCGGGTGCGTCGTTCACGAGGACGTTGTAGTCGTTGGCGTCGCCATAAATCACACTGCGCCGTAATGTCGGCAACACCGGCAAAGTGTCAGCCTGGTATTTCTGTAAAACGTTTTCCACCAGTGTCCGTTGCTTGGCATCGGCAATTTCATGGGTGTACTCGCGGGCCCACGAGGCCCGGCTGGAATCCCATTTTAGTTTTCGCTCACAAGCCTGATGGGCAAAACTCTGCAGCGCCCCGTCCATCTCCCCCAGGAATACTCCCAGGCTGTTTAGCAGTTCAGGCGAATGCGGTTTCACTTTCGCCAGCTCCGTCCCCTTTACAAATGTAAGCATCCAGACGATTCGCGCGCCATCCCCGGTCTTGATTTCAGAAAAAAACTCACCGCCGCTCATTGGCACAACCCGCGGCAAGGCTAGCTGCGGCGCGCGCTGCGCCAAATGCCGCAATGCTTGGCATTGCATTTCCACGAACGCGCGCTCGCGTGCCGGATGCATCGCCTTCAGCACAAACTCCCGCCCATCATTCGCTTTTATCTGGAAATTATCGTCGTACTCGCCGGGCAGCAGTCTGGCAACCGCCGCAAGCCCGTACAGTTCGCGCACGATCCGGACCGCGTCCGTCTCACTGGTGGGATGTTCCGCTCGCTCTTCCAATTGCATGCAACAAATCTTATCGGCAACGACGGACCTCGTCCATCCCGTCGGCCAAGGTCCGTCCTGCATTTACCAACTACGGTTGCAGCCGCAGTATCGGCCAATCTACTTCGACTGATTCACCGAAATCGGCCCGTTCACCGCGGACATGTAAATCACTGCCGGCTTGCTGCCGTATTCAATCCGTTTGTGATCGTCGTCCCAGGTCTTCTGCGCGTTGTCGCAAACACTCCCGTGGCAACTCACCGGCGAATACCCCTTGGACTCCACCACAAAGCTCGATTGAAAGCCCGCCGGCACGTTCAAACTGAGCGGACCGTTCTGGGCATCTGCCTGCAATCCTTTTCCGCTCCAGGCGGTTCCCGCGAGCGCCACAGAAATCGGCCCGTTTTGCGTATGCACGCGGAAACTTCCGTTTCCACCGTCCACGTCAATGGGACCGTTCTCTGCCTGCACGTCCGCTTCACCGGAAAAATTCTTGACCGAGATCGGCCCGTTCTGCGCACGCGCTGTCAGCTTTCCTTCCACATCGTAAACGGACAACGGTCCGTTCTTCGTCGTCAAATCAATCGCGGCCGCCTTCGGCACATGAATCAGTAAATAAACCGTCCAATTGTCGCCGCTCGGCCCGCGCGTCGACACTTTCCCGTTGTCCGTTGAAACGGAAATTTGCGAAAGTAACTTTTCCGCTTCCTGCGGCCCGCCGCCGGCCGCTTTGCAAATCGTCACTCCGTAATTGTCGCGGTCCCAACCGGAAATCTGCACGCCGCCATTTTCCTGTGACCGCACTTCCAGCACCTGCACTTCGGCTTTCGACAAAGTTCTCTCTTCCGACCGCACCACCGCATCGTGATCATCAAAACTCACATGCAAATCCGCACAGCTGGCCATCGGCTGGCCGTGCCCTTTCGAATTCACAGAATGAGTGTGCGTGCGCGCTGCCGTCACTGCCGCACCAAACACGACCGCTGCTGAAAAACACACCAGCTTACGCAAGGACATAGAATCCTCCCTGCAGCTATAGACGATGGAACGTCCCGTTTGTTCCGTCCGGGAGGGAAAATAAGACCAGAAAACCTACCGTTCGCTCGCGCCCGCCAAGTCCTCATCGGTCCCAATGGGCGGCCCGTCCGGGGGCTCGGCCGGCACAGTCAAGTCCATTCGCTTCGGATCCTTCTGAAACTGAACGATTTGTCCCACGGCATAAAACAAGTGCGCCTTCTCGGCTTCGTCGAGACTGCCCGCCTTCTGCCGTTCGCTCGCCCATTCCCGTGTTTGCTCCAGCTTCAGCCAAGCCATGGCTCGTACTTGCTCTGAGGCTCGCTCATCGGCCGCCAGGCTCATCAAATCGTAAAGCGCCACATTGTCCACAGTCCGCGCAATCTCTCCTGCGTACCCCGGGCCGCGCTCGGCCTTCCAGGTAGCCGCCAGAACGGCATTCAAAACTTCGTCCAGTCCCGGATTCTCGGCATTGCGCGCGTGAAACTCCACGAGCCGTGCCGCCCTCTCGGCATTGAACAGGAATTGCAGCGTATGCTGCGCCGCCTCTTCTGCTGGCGCCAGAGCATCAAACGCCGGAGTTGTCCGAGTCTTGAAATGCTCGCGCCCTCGCTCGTAATCCGGCGGCCGGGGCGGAATCATTTCGAGCAACTCTTCCGGCAGCATCAGATTTTCTGGTTTCAAAGTCCCCAGGACCGCCACCAACGCTCGCCGCTGTTCCGCCGCCGCAACAATCTGCGTGGCCATTTCTCCATCTCCGCGCAGAGCAAACGTATAATCCATTCCACCCACAAATTTGCTGGCCGCCTCGACTTGATACCGATGCAGCATGTAGATCGGCACCAGCGCATCCTCGATCGTCGCCAGCGGCGCCCCCTCAGGAATATTATTTTCGCCGAATCTCCTCAAGGCCGCCGCCCGCACCTGCATCAAACGATTCAACTCATCAACCGCATTGGCGCCCGAATCCCACAAATGCGCCTGAGAACTCGACGATCCCGCCGGCCGCGCATCTTGATCCGTTAAATATCGCAACCCGCCCCGAAACGCATCTCCCAGAATTTTATTCAGCGCAGCGGTTTCATCGGCGCCAGCAGTGAACTCGCGATACCCAAAATTAATCGCAACTTTGTCCCATTCCCCAATTCCTCGCGCGTACGCACCTGAAATATCAATCGTTCCATCCGCCGCCAATTTAACCGTCGGCGGCGGATAATCCATCACCGACGATCGATTCACGGTGCTCGCCGAATAGTTGTGTTCCAATCCCAGCGTATGCCCCACTTCATGCGCCGCCAGTTGCCGCAGACGCGCAAGCGCCATCTCGCGCATCGCAGGTGAAGCTGGTTTTCCTTTTTCATAAGGCGCCAGCAACCCTTCGGCAATCAGATAATCTTGCCGCACCCGCAACGATCCGAGCGTCACATGCCCCTTGATAATTTCTCCCGTCCGCGGATCAATCACTCCCGCGCCATACGACCAGCCCCGCGTCGCCCGATGCACCCACTGAATCACGTTGTAGCGCAGATCCATCGGGTCCGCGCCTTCCGGCAGCAACTCCACACGAAACGCATTTTTGTATCCCGCCGCTTCAAATGCCTGATTCCACCAACTCGCCCCTTCGAGCAGCGCCGAACGGATCGGCTCCGGTGCACCACGATCCAGGTAGTAGATAATCGGCTGCTCCGCTTCGCTCACCGCCGCCTTCTTGTCCTTCTTTGCCAACCGGTGCCGGGCAATAAACCGTTTGCGAATCGGTTCGCTGATCGGCGTCGCATAATCGAAATACGAGATTCCAAAATAGCCCGACCGCGGATCATAGACTCGCTTCTGGTAACCCGGCCCCGGCAACCGCACGAACGAATGGTGCTCGCGCACCGTAATCAGCCCAGGTTCCGGAGTCACCTGGCGAACCCAGCCTCCGGGATTTTCTCCTTTGAAGGTCAGAGTCGCTTCCACTTCCGTGTTCAGGGGAAAATTCTTGGTCCGCTCCAGATAGATCGCGCTTCGCGAACTGTCTGGTTGATAGCTCCCCTGCTTGGCGCGCTGCAAAGTCGCAGGAATGTTGTGCGCGTCTCGCAGGAAGAAATCCGTAGCGTCCACCAGGGCATGCCCGTTCTCTTCGGCCGCCACCGTAAACCCCCACAGCGTCGATTCCGCAAACGAATCGCGCACCGCCCGCCGCTCATCCGCGTCATTGCTCTCCGCTCGATAATTCAAATTTTCCTGAATCAACAAAACCTTCGGCCCAATCCGCTCAAATCGCACAATCCGCGTCGCGCCCAACTGTCCGCGATCCAACCCAATATCATTGGACCCGACACCGGCCGGCAACCCGCTCTGGTACAAGAACTCGCTTCCCCACTTATCAATTTCCAGCCACAATTTGCCCGCCTTCGGGTCCCAATATAAATTGAAATATCCCGGCCATTTCTGTGCGCCCGCCGTCTTGTCCCCAATCGTCGCGCTCTTCTCCGGGCCTTTCTCTGCCTGGGCGGAAATTCTCCCGGCGAGTGTCGCTGCGCACAGCAATCCCACCGCCACCATCTGCCAGCAACGCCTCATCCCGTTCCTCCCCAAAAAACCGAAATCTCAATTACTTCCACTCACCTGTTTCTCGACGGCTGCCACAATTTCCTTCCAGTCCGTTTTGGCCAGATGCATCCCAAATACGGCTTCGACATCCAACTTTTCCCGTTTCACAACGTCCACAGCCTCGGACAGGGTTTGCGGCAGAAAATAATTTCCCTGTCCGTCCTTTTGAAACAGATCGCTCGTGTACAACAGCCTGGCCTGAGGAAAATAAACAACCATCTGCCTCTCGCCGGTCTGGGTTCGCAAAGGAATGATTTCCATCCGGTTTTCCCCGCCCCCCACTACGGTCGGCCCGGCCACCATGTGCCACACGGGCTTGCGCGGATGCCGTTCGAGTTCGTCCGGCTGCATCTGGTGCGGGGCCGCCAATAGTTGCTCGAGAATCGGCCGGTTCAAATCCAGCGCATAAATCGCGATCCCGCGCGCCGCATATTCCCGCAGGCCGCCAAGGTGCGGCCAGGCGTCCGAAGTGGTCACCACCATCTTCACTTTCTTTCCCGCAAATCTCTTTTCTGCATCGGCAATCGCCTTGGCCGAATACCCGCTTGAAATCGGCCCTTCCAAGATTGCGATGCCATCTTCAAGCTGCACTTCCTCCACGTTCCAGCTCCCCGGCACTTGCACGATCCCCGGCGCAACTTCTTTGGCCGGGGCATTCACATTTCCCAGCGGCAACTCTTCGATCGATAATTTTCTCCCGCGAATGGCCGCTTCCGTTTCCGCCGGAATCGCAAACGTCTCTTCTTTCGTCTCTGGATTTATAGTCCATTCGTTAATCGTAAGCGTCCAGTTCGGCCGCCCGTTGCTCTCCGCGTCCCATTGCCGCGGATACCGCACGCCACCGCGCTCCAATTCCCAAAATGTCCAGCTCACCCGCGTTGTGACGTCGCCCCACGGCCCCCAGAAAAAATTGTCCAGGGCGGTACGCGTAATCTCCACTCCTGACGGCAATCCCGTCCCCGGATTCAGAATCAGGCGGACGGGCGCACCCTCATAGGAAAATGCCACCACGGATTGCCGAAATCCGTAAAACTCAATCGCCGGCTCCTCGTGCAGATCCTTCGCGGCCTGCGCCGAAATCAACAGGCGAATAGGATCCAGTACGATCCAGTCCTTCGAATTTCGCGCCGCCTCGCCTCTGGCCGGAGAAAACTTCCCGTCGCTCTTCTGGGCCGCCACACCGTCTCGAAAGACCAGCGTTGAAGCTTGCCATTCCACGCTTTTCCAGCATTCGGTCGAATCGCATCCGCGCGACTGGCGTTCTTCGTGCAGCCGTTCGCGCTCGAGATCTCGCACCACTGTCGACTGAAAATAATCCTGTATCCATGGTCCCGTTGGACGCTCGGACTGCTCCCTCATGTAGCGCTGCCCGATCACCGCCCACGAAGTGGTCTTGATCGCCTTTAACTTCTCTTCGCCGCCCATTGCGCGCATGGCGTTCACGATAAGTTGCGGCGCGCCGCGGGTCTCCCGCGGCTCCGCGCATGCCGGACGCCCCACCACACCCATCGCGGCCAGGCACACCACCGTCACACCACGTCGCCACGTGAATGTCCTCATCGTCATCCGCAAGGTCTTCCCCCTTCAAATTTATTCCAATGTGAATTGTGGTTGCGCGTTCCGTCCATCGTTCCCGGCTCGAGGTGTTTTGAGGGAATCAGTTGTCGTGGTACGCAAAAGCCTTGTTGGGATACGCCGGAGCCTTCGGCACTGGCCGGGGATCTTTTTTGATCTCTTCGAGCAGATATTTCACCGCCGCCTCCAGCTGCGCGTCACTCCCGGCAAACGTCGCCGCCGGCAAATCATCGACAACCATGTCTGGATCAACACCATGCCCTTCAATCAACCATTTCCCTTCCGGCCCGTACACTCCCATCTCCGCCGCCGTTGCAATTCCCTTGTCCGCCAGGCGGTTGTTCGCGCTAAGCCAGATTTCTCCGCCCCAGGTCCGCATTCCAATCACTCGCCCCAGTCCCAGCCGCCGGAATCCCTCGGCAAACGCTTCTCCATCCGACGCCGTCTCCTGGTCGCACAACACGACGATGTGTCCGCGGAAGGCGTACTGCATATTCCCAAGCGGATTTCCCACGCGCGGCTGCCAATAGAACCACGTTCGCCGCAGCAATTTCGACAGCAGCCATGAATCAATATTTCCCCCGTGGTTGTGCCGCACGTCCACAATCAGTCCATCGCGGTTGAATGCCGGATAAAATTCCCGCGCCCACTGTTCGATATCCCCTGAACCCATCGCGCGCAAATGCACGTACCCGATGTTTCCGCCCGAAGCCGCCTCCACCTTCTGCCGACGCGTAGTTTCCCACTCCGCGTATCGCAAATCCTCGTCTTCCCGCTCCCGCACGGGCGTAACCAGCACTTCACGCGTCTTGCCATCCCGGGCCTTCACGACCAGCATCACCTTCCGTCCCGCTTTTCCGCGCAGCAGGATGCGTTCTTCCGGAACGCTCAACGTGTCTTCGCCGTCAATACTCAGAATCACCTCGCCTTCACGCACGAGCGAATCCGGCCGCGCCAGCGGCGGCGCTTGATTGGGCAGATCCACGTCGTGCAGATAAATGTGCTGCACCACAAATCCACCGGCTTTTTCATCCCGCCGCAGCAACGCGCCGAGCGCTGCGATGTCCACGTGATCCGGCGCCTTTCGCGAGTCCCCTCCTCCCACGAAGATATGCAAAGCCGAAAGCTCGCTCACCATCTGCGCAATCACATCATTCAACTCTTCACGGTCCGCCACGCGATCCACCAGCGGCAAATACCGGTCGCGGATCTGCGCCCAATCCACCCCGTGCATATTTTTGTCGTAAAAATAGTCCCGTTCCAAACGCCAGGCATCCAGAAACAGTTCATGAAATTCCGTTCGCGGGCTGGTCGCAAACGTCCATCGCGACATATCAACCTTCGTTTTCTCCAGGGTCTTTGGCGTGGCCACCGCCGCCGCCTTCGCGTCCCCATCCAGGATGTAAAAATCATTTCCTTTGCGGACCAGCAGCTTCTTGCGGTTCGCCGAAAATTCAAAGCTTCTTATGTCATTCCAAACCTGCTCTGGACCATCTCCCTTGTTCGCAATATCGAGGCAGTGCAGGGACTGTTTCCGCTCCGCATCGTCGTCGCGCTGGGTCCAGCACAGTCTTTTGTCCGTCGCCTGCAGGTCCGAATAGTTTCCGGCCGGCACCGGGACCTCTTCCAGACGTGTCGCCAAATCGGCGAAGTCAATATTCACTTTGGGAATCGCGCTTTTCTGTTCCTCGCTGGTCTTCTTATCGTCGGCCTTCCGTTCCTCGGTCCCTTTCGCGTCGCGCTCGGACTTCTCCGTCTTTTCTTCCTTCGTTTCTTCTTTTTTCTTCTCTTCCGCGCTGGCCGGATGCAATTCGTCGACCGGAGCAAATGGAGACCGCAATCCGTTCGTTAGCGCCAGCTGGTAAATCTTGATGGAGCGATCAAAATTCGGGTCCGGCTGCCGCGCCCCCCACGGCGAACGTACGGTCGTCGTCAAGGCCCTGTCCGACAGGAAATACAACCACTTCCCGTCCGAACTCCACGCCGGATTGGCGCTGTTGTAGCGATCCGATGTGACCGTCTGAATCGCGCCGGAACTGGCGTTCAATATCTTGATCCGCGTGAACAAATTGTCTGCCGTTTCCACAAAGGCCAGCCACTGGCTGTCCGGCGACCACAGCAAATCGGCAAAATCATCGACCAGCGACTGTGCAATCTTTTTCTGCTGCTTGGTTTTGGTATCAAAGAGCCACAACTGCTGGTCTTTGTCGTGATGCGCGAGCCAACGGCCGTCCGGGGAAGGCACGCCGTCCCAGCGCAACACCTTCGCGTCGCTTGTCCACTGCTCGCCTTTGCCCAAACCATTTGCCGGAAATTTCCAGAACTCGGTCTCCCCGCTTTCTGTTGAAAGCACCACAATATTTTTTCCGTCCGCCAGATATCGCGCATTCCGGTAGCGCACCCCGGACTTGCCCGCCACTTTCACGATTCGTCCGCCCGCGACGGGCAAGGTAAACACTTCCCCACGGGCCGTAAACACGGCCGCGCTGCCATCGGGAGAGATATGCGCGTCGGTCAGATATTCCATCGGCCTGGTTACCCAGCGGTCCCGCAACTGGTCGAAATCCGACGTCAGCGCGATTGGCAGCACCCCGTCTTGTCCGCTTTTCAGATCCAGCAGCCACAAATCCGCTCCGCACTGATACGCAATTCGCCCTTCGGAAATCGCCGCCGCCTGCACATCAAATCCCCGGTGATGCGTGTGCTGCTTCAGGTCCCGTCCGCGTTCGTCCATGGAGTACACATTCATCACGCCATCGCGGTCCGACAGGAAATAGATGCGTTTGTCCCAAACCATCGGCGTGTTGGAAGTCCCGTCATAGTCTCCTGTCAACTCTTCGGCTTCTGAGCCCGCCGTCCATCTCCAGATATTCTCTGCCGTTCCGCCCTTGTACCGTTTGGTATGGCTCGACTGCCGGTCGAGTCGCGTGAAAAACAAGACCTTGCCATCCGCCGAAAAACTTCCCGTCGCCGCCTGGGCCAGCGGCAGCAGTTCCCGCCCGCCTTTACTGTCGATCGTTTCCAGCTGGGATCCCGGCAGGGTCGCGTATCTCCGGGTACTCACGAGCAGCCGGCCGTCCGGCGTCCATCCGGCCGCCGCCACGTCTCCTTCCCAGGTCCTCCGCTGCGGCAGTCCCCCGTCGATGGGCATCGTGTACACTTCGGTCGGTCCCTCATACTCGGCCGAAAATGCCACCGTCTGTCCGTCCGGCGAAACGACGGCACCTGTCTCCTCCCCCGGATTCGAGGTCAGCCGCCGCGCTGCGCCGCCCTTGGCGCCAACCACCCACAAATCCCCCTCGGCCGTAAAAACAATTGTGTCCCCATGGATCGCCGGAAACCGGTAATACCCCGGCCGCACTTTGCCCGAGGCCTCGGCCGGCGCAGCCTCAGAGGAAGGCGCTTTGGCCGCAGCTGCGTTCCCTGTTCTGCTGTCACCATGAACGACAGAACCGACGAGAAAAACGAGGAGAACAGGAATGGAACACAGAGAAGTCAGGATCAGACGGAGGGATACCAAGACTCTGCGGACAGGCATACAATCTCCAAACCGTAGCGCACAGCGTTCGTACGTCCGGTAAACCGTCCGCTACTCAGCAGCGCACTGCCGGAAATCTGTGGACTGAGCCGGACTCCAACCATGCCCGGCGCGCGCCAGTATACACCGCAGTTCCAGGCAAAATTTGGAATACATCTCTGCTGGAGTCAGTCCCTGAACAATCCGAATCCTCCGTACCGTTTGGCTCGCGAGTCCAACGCGCAACACCGAACCCCCTCTGCTATACTCAAATTTCTTCACTGGAACGTGACACGTGGCGAAACTTCGCATCTCTATCGTGCAATACCTCAACACCGCTCCCCTGGTCCGGGGTTTCACCCATGGCCCTTTTCAGGGCAAGTACGACCTCTCGTTCACCGTTCCTTCCCAATGCGCTGACGAGCTCCGCTCGGGCAAGGCCGACATCGCCATCATTCCCGCCATCGAATATCAGCGCATCCCGGGCCTCACCATTCTTCCGGATCTGGCTGTCGCCTCGAAAGGTAAAGTCCGCAGCCTGCTGCTCATTTCCAAAAAACCCATTGCCGAAGTCCAATCCATTGCGCTCGACACCAGTTCCCGCAGTACGCAAGCCCTTACGCGCATTCTCTGCTCCACCCACTGGCATATTTCCCCGAGTTTCACAGAAGCCGCGCCCAATCTGGACAAAATGTTGCACGATTCCGACGCGGCTCTGCTCATAGGCGATCCCGCGCTGCGTGTCGCGGTTGAACTCGAGCCGTCCACCGTACTCGATGTTGACGGTCCCGTAGCCTGCCTGGCTTCTGCGATTGGCGTCAAGAACGCCGAAGCTCTTTACCTCTACGACATCGTCGAAGAATGGCGCAAGGCCACGGACTTTCCCGCAGTTCTCGCGGTCTGGGCCGCGCGTACCGAAATCGTCACCACGGAAATCGCCGACGAATTCATATCTTCACTCGAATTTGGCAAAGCGCAACTCGAGCAAATCTGCCAAGAAGCAGCAACCGAACTCGCGCTTCCCATCGATGAAATCGACCACTACCTGCGTGCCAACATCGACTTCTCACTCGACGACGAGAACCGCAAAGGGCTCCTGGCGTACTACTCTCACGCCTATCGCCTCCAGCTCATCGAAAAACTCAATCCCATTCGTATCGCTGCGCGCACCGGAACCCCCGCCCGGCTCATGGATTTTGCCTGGGCCCAGCCAAGCGCAACCTGAAGCAAACCGGCTCTGCTTACTCCGACTTCCCCGGCCTCACCGCATCTTTCCACCCGCTCATCTTCTGTTCCATTTCATCCAGGCTCCGCGGCCAATCCTCGCGCAGCAAGCGCGACAACGCGCGATCTGCCAGCAACCTTCCCCCGGTCTGGCACGCCGGGCAATAATCGGTCTCATTCTCCGCATATTTGATCCGTTGAATTTTTCCGCCGCATCGCCCGCACGCTTGCCGGAATTTTCCGTGCACCGCCATCTCCGGGCGGAACGCCGTCACCTTCTCCGGAAATTTGTCTCCTGCCTCGCGTCGCAATCGCTCCGCCCACTCCGTCAAGGTGCCGCGTACAGCTGCAAACAGCCGCGCCACCTCTTCCTCACTCAGTTTCTTTGTCAAGGCAATTGGCGATAGCTTCGCCGCAAACAGTATTTCATCCGAATACGCATTCCCGATCCCGCTGAACCATCGGGGATCGGTCAGCGCCCGTTTCAATGTGTGGTTTTCACTCCGCAGAATACCGGCAAATTCTTCGAGGCTGGCTTCCAGTACGTCCACCCCGCCGCGATCCAATTTTCGAAGTTGGGCTTCACCTTTGACCACGTGCAAGGACGCGCGCTTCTTCGATCCAGCTTCGGTCCACACGAGCGTCCCGCTGGAAAACTCCAGCGCCGCCAGATACTACTTGCCCGCCAGCCGTACAGCCTTCGCGCTCCCCGGCTCATGCCAGTGCAGTCTTCCTGCAATCATCAAGTGCAGCACCAGCCAAATCTCATTTTCCAGACCGATGCAGATCCTCTTGCCCATCCGCCGCACGGCCAATACTTTCCTGCCCAACGCGGCCTCGACGGGAGGTTCGGCAGTGCGCAGCAAAAACGGACTCACCAGTCGCACCCGTTCCAGGGTCTGCCCGAGGACGCGCTTCCCGAGCGCTTCGACGTAAACCGTTACATCCGGCATCTCCGGCATAATCCGTTGCCAGTTCCTTTGCAGAATCTCGAGCCCGCCTGGCGCGGGCCCTCTACAATACTGGCATCTTAGTCCAGGTGATTTCTCTATGTCCCTGCAAGATGACCTTTTCAGAGCTTTCGAAGGGCACGATCCGGGCGAAATCGGGCGCGCGCTCGTCGCGCTTTGCCGAATGCGTCCGCGTCCTGCTGGGCGCCGGCGCTTGAATGCTCGTTCACCCCGTTGCGGGGAGCCACACCCAGTGCGGGCTCTACTTTCAATTTCATCGTCGCGAAGAATACATCTACAGCAACCTCGGCTACCTTTATCAGAAGAAATACGGGCAAGGCCTCACCTTGACCAACGTCCCCAATAAATACCTCGAAGGCGAGCGGCTCTTCCCTCCGCGCCTGTAGTGGCGGACCTGCGGCAGGGGACCATAGCCAGTTGGCTGTCCAATCAGCTAAAATGGAAGGTTCAGAAGGTGACTCGACGTGGCACTGACCAAACAGCAAGCCGTTGCTCTGCTTGAATCCGATGATCTGATCGGCATCGGAATGGAGGCGCACCAACTGCGCCTTGAAAAGAACGATCCGCGCGTCGCCACGTATCAAATCGATCGCAACATCAACTACACCAATTTCTGCACAGAATACTGTTCGTTCTGCGCGTTCTATCGCCCCCTCGGCGACAAAGAGGGCTACATCCTTTCCTTCGAAGACATTTACCAAAAAATCGACGAAATGCTGCCCCTCGGCGGTACCGGGGTCTTGCTGCAGGGCGGCCTGCACCCGGATCTGCAGATCGACTACTACGAAAATCTCTTGCGCTCGCTGAAAGCCCGTTATCCCGAAGTCCACCTGCACTGCTTTTCCGCGCCGGAAATTCTCTGCATCGCCGAAGTCAGCGAACTCAGCATCGAAGACGTGATTCGCCGTCTGATGGAGGCGGGACTGCAATCCATTCCCGGCGGCGGCGCGGAAATTCTCGACGACGAAATCCGTTCCAAATTCGCGCGTCTGAAGTGCACCAGCGACGATTGGGAGCAAGTCCACCGCATTGCCCACAAACTCGGCCTGCGCACCACCGCCACGATGATGTTCGGCTGCGGCGAAGAACTAAAGCACCGCGTCAATCATCTCGACCGCATTCGCCGCATTCAAGAGGATACCGGCGGCTTCACCGCTTTCATTCCCTGGATTTTTGCCGCTGAAAACACGGCTTGGGGCAAAAAAGTTCAGGAGACCACCGCTGTCGACTATCTCAAGACGCTGGCCGTCAGCCGCCTCTATCTTGACAATATCGATCACATCCAGTCGAGCTGGCTCACGCCCGGAATCAAAGTCTGCCAGGTCGGCCTGCAATTCGGCGCCGACGACGTTGGCAGCATCCTGATTGAAGAAAACGTCGTTTACGCCGCCGGCGTGCGCAACCGCACCAACGAAGGCGAACTCCGCCGCATCATCTCCGACGCGGGCTTTATCCCCGCCCAACGCGACACCCTCTACCGTTCCTACTCGCTCAAGTAAAGCTCGACCCGATTTGCAGGCGCCGGTGAATGGCGCAACGCGTTGCCGGGAAGGGCCCCTTCGGCCGCGTGCGGGGAAACCTTTGCGTTGGGAAGGACTACAGATTCGGCTTCGGCCGCAAAACGATTTCAACTTCGGCATCGTCGGGGAGATCGAGCGGATTCTCCAGCTTCAATAGTCCGCGGTAATAGCGAGCCGTTAGTCGTAACGGTTCAACCGGTTTGCCGGCAGCGGCTTTGGGCTTGGCGGGGCCCGCCGCTGACGCCTGGGCCGGTCCGCTGCGCGCGACTTCATCCATGGCTTCATTGGCCAGCGCATCGGCTTCCGCATTTTGTTCCCGGTAGACGTGCTCAATCCGGAAGGTTTCCAGCGTCGCCGCCATTTTCTTGGCCCGCTCAACGAGCGGCCGCAAGTCCTCACTTTTCACCTTGTAGATTCCGCGCATCTGTTTCACCAGGAGTTCGGAATCGCTTTCGATGCGCAGCGCGCGAATGCCATGGGACTGCGCATAGTCGAGCGCCGCGATGAGTCCGTAGTATTCGGCGACGTTGTTGGTCATGCGGCCAATGTATTTTTTCAGCCGCGCCACAATTTCTCCGCGGCCGTCGCGGATGACCACCCCGTACGACGCAGGACCGGGATTCCCGCGCGAGCCACCGTCGATATTTGCGCGATAGGCTGCCGGGTTCTTGCCTTCTGCCGGACCGGCATTGCCGAAAAGTCCCGCGCCCGCCGGGGGTTGGAAACGCTTGGTCATAGTCTGGTGATGGTGACCGGTCTTGCCGCAAACATGGGTTCGAGGCTGTACAAAATCAAGCCACAACTTTCGCAACGGAATATTTCTTCGTTGGTTTCAACGCGCAATTCCTGAACGATGTGCGGCAGCACGCGCAACCCGCAGCCTTTGCACTGATCGTCGCGGACCTGGGCCAGAGCCGTGCCGTTGTGGCGCTTGGCGATGCGTTCGTACAAGACCAGCACGTCTTCAGAAACGGGAACAACGAGTTCTGTGCGCTTCGCCAGTGCCGCTTCAAGAGCGCTCTTCCGCTCGCCTTGCAGCGATTCGATTTCCTTGCGTTCAGCGGCGACCACTCGTTCATCGTCCTTGAGATAGCCTTCGGCGGCGCGCACGGCGCGTTCGGCTTCTTCGGCGGCCATCATGATTTCCAGCTGCTGGTCTTCCGATTTTGCGACTTCGCCTTCGGCGGTGGCGATTTCATGCTGCAAGGCGTGGAAGGCCTCGTTGGTTTTTACGGCGCCGCTTTGATCGCGATATTTCTTCGCTCGGTCTTTCCATTGCTGGGCGTCAAATTCGAGCTTTTTCCGTTCGGCGGTGTTTTTGGCTTGTTGTTCTTTGGCGGCGGCAAGTTTTAATTTTGCGCCGCCCAACTTAATTTCCGCATTGCGCAAGCGCTTGGGGAAAGATTCAATTTCGGCGCGCAGCGCGGCGATTTCGTGGTCCACTCGCTGCAGTTCAATCAGATGTGGAATCGCTGGATGCATCGAACGGTGATTCTAACACACGAAAGCCGCGGGCCTCAGCGCGAGGGCACCCGCGGCTCAAATGCCAGCTTTCGTCCGTTTCTGTGGCGGTTCGCCTTAGAACTAGCTCGCTGCGTGAACGTCCCGGCGAATCAGAGTCGCGTCAAGAAAATAGCCGATGCCCACCGCCAGCGGAATGATGCCGAAGGCCGCGACCGCCCAGGGGTCCCGCTCCTGCACTACGCCCGCAATCACTCCAAACGTAATGATGTATCCGAGCGCTCCGGTCACCAGCAACAGGCCGGCCCGGCGCGAATGCGCAGCTTGCGAAAGCTCCGGCTCCATCGGGATATCTACGCCGCGCGCGATGGCCGCCAGGCGCTCCTCGGTTCGCAATTTTTTCACACGATAAAAGGTGTACATGGCACCCAGGGGAATCCCCAAGACCATCACCACCGCGGCAAGACCAATCATTTCTCCGCCCATGATTTTCTCCTTTGGTGACGCGCCAGCGTGGCGCCGTCGACCGGACCCGTCGTCAGTTAAGGTACGCGCGGGCCGCAAGGAAAGTTCCGGAAAAATACGACAGGCCGTGGGGCAGGCTTAGTTCACTTCGCGGAGTTGCATGTTCTGGTCGATGGCAAAATTGGGATAGCGAATCGGCGAATCGGGCGCTGCGGCAGCGTGCCGGCCGGTGACGGTAAATTCCGCCCCCGAGCATTCCACCGAATAGGTATAGCCGTCGCGCTGCTTGCTGGTCATGCTCATCGTACCCGAAGAAACGAGTTCATCGAGCGACGCGCACTTGCTGTTCAGCGCCAGGTATCCACGCTCGGCCTGCGCGATCTGCAGCAGATCGCTGCGAACACCGGTCAGGCTGATGGCCTGCGTGGGCGCGGTGCCGGAATCTGTGGTCGGCATCCTTTTCATGTACAACCAGTACACCCCGACACAAATGCCAGCGACGATCACCAGTGATATTAATCCGCGCATACCAGGATTGTGACCCCGCGAACGAACCGATAGCAAGACAGTTCCCGGTCCGCGTGCGGAAGAAATCAACACAACGCTGGCGGTTTCGCTCTGGTGGCGCTTGGCGGCGCGCCGCGGCAATTGGGGTGGGTAACGAGTGCGGTAGGCAGGCCCGCCTTTTGCGTTGACAGCCGAGGCGGGGTCCAGTAACTACAGTAAATACAGCTATCCAGCTCAGGAGAGTTCTCGATGAAGCCGAAGTCCCCTTGTGTCATTGGTCTGTCGTTGTTGCTGTGTACCCTGCTCGCCAAACCAGCCGACCTTTTCGCCGAACCGCAAACGGGCACGCCCCATGCAGGTGTGGTCTCTCGGGTAATTCCTGACGTCAGCATCGCGCGCGGCAGCAAAACCATCACCGCGTCCTCAAAATCGGAAGTGGATTGGCAGGATCTCGTCAACACGAAAACAAATGCGCGTGCGCGCATCGCGCTCGATGATGGCTCGGTCCTGAACGTGGGCTCGGATTCCTCCATAAAAGTCGTAAAGCACGATTCCGGAGCCCAGCAGACCGAACTCGAGCTGGCCTACGGAAAACTGCGCACCCAAGCCCAGAAGCTTGCCAAACCCGACGGCAAATTTGAGGTCCGGACTCCGGCTGGAGTTGCCGGCGTGGTAGGAACGGATTTCTTTGTGGGCTATGACAACGGGGTGATGAACGTCATCGTGTTTGAAGGGATCGTACGAGTCTGCAATCTGGCTGGCGTTTGCGTGGAAGTAAAAGCCGGGCAGACCAGCAGCGTGCGCAACAATGACAATTCCGCCCCGCAGACGCCCACACAGGCTTCGCTCGACGTGCTGGTGGCCACCGGCAAAGATACCGATGCCGGCGGCACCGTAGGCGTCGAACATGTAGCCCATCACATCGGAAAGGGCACGGCGATCACGCTCGGCATCCTCGCCGTCATACCGGCGATCATTGTGCCCGTAATCGCCACGCGCGGTGGCAAAACGACGCCCGTGCAGAATTGCCAGACCAACCCCAATCTGCCGAATTGCGGATAGAAGCGGCTCACAAGCGCCCCGCTGTTGCTGTGCTTACGGCCCTGGCGGGCTGAACTTGGCCGGGGCCCGCGAACTGACATGCAACGACCTGGCCCCAAGCAGCGTCAAAATAGAGGCGATAGAATAGGGTAACGCGCAGTAGCAGCATGTTTGTAAGCCTTCCGCGGCTGTCGTACACTGAATGATTCGCGGCTCCGTCTAACTCTCTTGTGAGGACCCCTTTGACTCAATTTCTTCGTGCTCGCGTGCTCCGGTTTCTCAGTACGCTCGGCGTTGCAGCAGCTCTGCTTCCAGCAATAACCCCCCGTACGCTGGCCATGCCGCCTGCTCCGCAAGCGCAGGCCAAGCCCTCTCCGCTGATCGCCGCCATGCACGAGGAGCTGCAGCGTTCGATGAAGACGCTCGGCGCGCAGGATACTCCTGTCTATTATTTGGGTTACACCATCACGGACAGTCAAAACGTGGCGGTTTCCGGCTCCAACGGCGCCTTGCTCAACAGCACGGAAAACCGCAATCGCTGGCTGGAAGTCTCGGTGCGCACGGGCAGCTATGACCGCGACAGCACGCATAAAGTCGGCGAGCGGCAGATGGCCAATGCCGGACCTGGCGTGTCGGTGCCGCTCGACGACGATCCGGAAATCCTGCGTCGCGCCATCTGGCTGGAAACCGACGACCAGTATCGGGCCGCGGAGCAAGCCTGGATCAAGATCAAGACCGGGAAGGAAGTAAAAGTCGAAAGCATTGAAGGCAACGCCCCCGATTTTTCGCACGAGGAGCCGCACACCTCCTTTGCGCCGCAAGTCTCCATTTCCGTGGACCGCAAGCCCTGGGAAGAAAAAGTTCGCGCCTACACCAAGGCCTTCCGCAGCTCTACGGCGATTATCAATTCCATCGTGACCTACACCGCGCTGGCGCAAAACGCGTATCAGGTAAACAGCGAAGGAACGCAACTGCAATTCGGGCAAATCCGCTATCGTCTGGAACTCTTCATTCAAGGCAAGGCTCCCGACGGCATGGACATCGACCGCTACTACAATTTTGACTGGGTTGACGGCAAAGATACGCCGGACGATAAAGCCGTCTATGCAGCGGAAACCACGATGCGCAAGGAACTGGAAGGACTCGTCAAGTCGCCTATCAACGATCCAACCGTCGGTCCCGCCCTGTTGACCGGACGCGCCGCGGCCGTCTTTTTCCATGAAGTTTTCGGACATCGCGCGGAGGGCCATCGCCAAAAGGACGCGTCTGAAGGGCAGACCTTTTCGAAAAAAGTTGGCGAACCGATTCTTCCTCCATTCCTCAGCATCGTCGATGACACCACCAAGAAAAAACTTGGCACCCAGGATTTGCTCGGCTACTACCAGTTTGACGATGAAGGAGTGCCGGCACAGCCGGTCACCCTGGTCGACCATGGCGTGTTAAAGGGTTTTGAAATGTCGCGTTCGCCGCTGACCGACTTTCCCAAGTCGAACGGCCATGGCCGGCGGCAACTGGGCGCGCGGCCCGTTTCGCGGCAGGGCAATTTGATCGTGGAGAGCAATAAAGCGGTGACCAACGCGCAGTTGCGTGTGAAGTTCATTGAATTGATCAAGGCGCAGGGAAAACAGTACGGATTGTTGATTGACGACATCGCCGGCGGATTCACCTTCACAGGCCGCGGGCAGCCGCAGGCCTTTCAGGTACAACCACTGGTCGTCTATAAAGTGTTCGCCGACGGACGTCCCGATGAGCTCGTGCGCGGGGTGGACATCGTAGGAACGCCACTGGCGGCCCTGACCAAGATCGTGGCCACCGGAGACACGCCGGAAGTTTTCAACGGGTACTGCGGAGCAGAATCCGGTTCGGTGCCGGTTTCAGCGGCATCGCCGGCCATTCTTACTTCAGAACTCGAAGTCCAGAAAAAAGAAAGTTCAACCGACCGGCCGCCCATTCTGCCGGCGCCCGCTCACGACATATCCGCTACTGGAGGCCAACAGTAATGCGCGCGCCCGTCAAAGCAGGATTTATTTTTTTGGTTTGCATGCTGAGCTGCGGCGCATTGGCCCGCGCCCAGCAGCCCCAGGACAACGACCAGACTTTGCGAGCCATGCGTGATGAAATGGCCCGCGCCAAAACCCGTCTGGAATTGAAAATTCCCGGCACCGATCAACCCGTGCGTCCCTACTACGTGGAATATCGCCTGCTGGATCTCGATGTGCGGCAAGTCGTCGCGGAATTTGGAACGATACTGTCCAGCACGCAAGTCCGTAACCGCTTTATGGACGTGGACGCGCGCGTGGGCAATTACAAACTGGACAGTTCGAATTTCGTCAGTGACGACGGATTTCGCGGTTTTATCGGCCCCACCGGTTCTGTCGGAATTGACCGTGATTACGATTCATTGCGCCAGGATTTGTGGATCGCCACCGATCAGGCTTTCAAAGAAGCCGTGGAAACTTATTCGCGCAAGCGAGCCTATCTGAGCAGCCTGGCGCGGCAGTCGAATATAGACGATTTCTCAAAGGCCCAGCCGGTAAAACTGGTTGAGCCTTTGGTCCAGCCCGACTGGTCGAACCGCAATTGGGATCAGGAAGCCCGAGAAACGTCCGCAACGCTGCGCGCATTTCCGCAAATTTATGAAGGCCGGGTTACCTACTACCTGGTTTATGCGACCGAGTATCTTTTGACCAGCGAAGGCACGGAGATCCGCCAGAACCGGAGTTTCGCGGCGATCGAATCGGGCATGAACGCGCTGGCCGACGACGGCATGCCGCTGAACCATTTTTATGCCAGCTACGCTCCCAAGCCCGCGGATCTGCCCAGTGTCGACGCGGTACGCAAAGGGTTGAACGTGACCGGAAGCGAATTGATGGCCTTGCGCGCGGCGCCTACGGCGGAAGACTACACCGGCCCCGTGCTGTTTGAAGCGCGCGCCGCGGCACCCTTGCTTGCGCAAATTCTTGGCCCCGCGGTGAACGGTGCGCGGCCGCCGGTTTCCTTCACGCCCGTCATGGAGCAGATGCTGAGTGGCTTGGGCGGAAAGAGTGACTGGCTCACGCGAATCAATGCCCGGGTGCTGCCGGCCACTGTGACGATCGTCGATGACCCCACGGTCAAGGATTTTCAAGGCAAGCCACTCATCGGAAGTTACGCGGTCGATGAAGAAGGCGTGAAAGCGGATAAGATTACGCTCGTCGACAGCGGAATTCTGAAAAACGAATTGATGTCGCGGCGGCCTGGACCTGATTTCGGACTGTCCAACGGCCACGGACGCGCTGCATTCTTGAATGACGCGAAACCGACCATGAGCAATGTGTTCTTCAGCTCGACAGAAACGCAACCGGCGGCGGAGTTAAAGAAAAAATTCCTGGACTCCTGCAGCTCGGAAAAGCTGGAGTACTGCATCATCGTCCGCGAGATGGACAATCCTTCGATCAGTCTGCTGCATCAGGATGAATTTTCCGAACTGCTCGCCAGTTACGGCGGTGGCGCCGGGACCGGAGACCGCTTGCCGCTGGTGGTCTACCGCGTTTATCCAAAAGACGGTCGCGAAGAGATGATTCGCGGCTCGCGCATCGTCGGCGTAAACACCCGCGCGCTGCGCAATCTGGCCGGCGTCGGTAACGACAATTTTGTCTACAACTATATGCAGAGCCAGGCCAACGGATTTTCCGGCACGGCGCTCGGCGCATTCGGCTCGGCTCAGAGTGGCCTTCCGGCATCCATGGTGGCCCCCTCCCTGCTCTTTGAGGAATTGGAAGTGCGTGGCGCCCGCGGCGAACCGAAACGGTTGCCCTTGCTACCCGCTCCGCCCATGACCGCATCCAAGTAACCGGCCTGCTGGCACCCCGGTTTTACGGTCGGCCCGGGCCTGGACGGCCCGGTGGGCGGCCCGCCCACCCGTCTCAGGCACTGCGAATTGGCCCGTCATCATGAAAGAAATCACTCGACGCGCTTTGATCTTTGGTGCCGCGACTGTCGGCGCCTACGGCCTGCTCATCGGCGTGCAACGCGTGTGCATGTCCGCCCTGGCCGATGACGAACCGCCAGAAGACCCGTCCGGCCCGGTCCGGATCGTAAAATTTGCCGATGACGGCAAATCCTTGGGCATCGCAAAGGTAGTAAAAATTCGCAAGAGCAAAGAGGAATGGAAAAAGCAGCTCACTGCGTTGCAATACGATGTCACGCGCCGGGGAGCCACCGAATACGCCTACAGCGGGGCTCTTTCAAGCGAACACGGTGCAGGGCTTTACCGCTGCATCGGTTGCGACAACGCGCTTTTCAGCTCCGCGGCGAAATTTGATTCCGGGACCGGCTGGCCCAGCTTCTGGTCGCCCATCGCCACAGAAAACATCTACGAAAAAATGGACACGAGCTTCGGCACCGTTCGCCGCGAAGTGAAATGCCAGCTTTGCGACGCGCATCTCGGCCATGTTTTTAGCGATGGCCCTGAACCCACGGGTCTCCGCTATTGTATGAACTCTGCCGCGCTGCGCTTCATTGCGAACCAGGCTCCCTGATGTTCGCCGGATATGGCTTCCGGTCTGCGAACGAGCCGACTTGAGGTAGTCTAGGCAGGCACTATGCCCGTCCAACCTGCCGTGGAAACCAGGGAAAAGAAGCGCGCTGCCCTGCTCAGCGTGGGGTCGGCTCTTTTGCTGCTGTCTCTTAAAACGTTTCTAGTCTTGCGCACCAGCAGCCTCGGCGTCCTGTCGGAAGCCCTCCATTCCGGGTTGGATCTCGTCGCCGCCATCATCACCCTCCTTTCCCTTCGCGTTTCCGACCAGCCGGCTGACGAACGCCATCCCTACGGTCACGGCAAGTTTGAAAATTTTTCCGCCTTTGTTGAAACCGGTCTGCTGGTCCTGACTGCGCTGTACATCATTTACGAGGCATTTGATCGCCTGTTTTTTCAAAGCGTTCACATACAGCCGAGCGTCACCGCCATCCTGGTGCTCTTGGTGGCGCTATCCATTGACATCACCAGGGCGCGGGCTCTTACCGCTGTGGCCAAAAAATATTCCAGCGACGCCCTGGAAGCCGATGCCCTGCATTTCTCAACCGACGTGTGGAGCACCATCGTTGTCATCATTGGCATCGGCCTGGTCTGGGCAGGGGAACACTGGCACTTCCCCTGGCTCGCCTATGCCGACGCTCTCGCCGGTCTAACGGTCGCCGCCGTTATCCTCTGGGTGGGTGCACGCCTTGGAAAACGCACCTTGGACGCGCTGCTCGATGCCGCCCCCCTGGACCTCCAGCATGAGATTGCCCTCGCGGTGAAGGACATGGACGGGGTACTCGAGGTCGAGCGCGTCCGCACGCGCCGCGCCGGCAACCGCTATTTTGTCGATGTGACCGTGAGCGTGGCCCGCACCAGCAGCCTTGAACAAGTGCACACTCTCAGCGACTTGATCGAGAAAAAAATCAGCGAAATCGTTCCGGCAGACGTGATGGTTCATGCCGAACCACGAGCGCCCAAAGGCGAACATTTATTCGAAGCCATTCGTGCTGTGGCTCAGCGCCTGGGGCTGGCCATTCATGATGTTTCCGCATTGCAGCAGGGCGACCAGCTCTTTATCGAACTGCATCTGGAAGTGAACGAAAATTTGAGCTTGCGGGAAGCCCATCGCCAGGCCACCGAACTCGAATTGGAAATTCGCAAGCTGCGCGGCCAGGATGCCACAGATGTGAATATCCACATCGAGCCGCTGGGCCAGCACATCGCCGTGCCCGATGGAGGCGCCGGGGAGATGAAACTGCTCTCCCGCTCCATCGAGGATTTCCTGAACGGCCTGACCATTGAATACGATGAGCTAGTGAACTGCCACGATGTTCATGTGCGGCAGGTCGAACATCGCATTCTCGTTTCCTGCCATTGCATCATGAAAAGCAACCTGCCGATCACCGAAGTTCACGACGTTACAGCGGCGCTAGAAGACCGCGTGAAGGAAAAATTTCATCAGATTTATCGCGTAACGATCCATCCCGAGCCGCCTGAGGAAAAATAAATTCATCGAACGAGCAATGCGTTTCGCCGCGCAAACAGCGGCGAGGCCAGTGCGATGAGCGCGGGAAAACAAACGAGAACGTATCGCGGTTCGGGTGTTTCGATGGTTGTAAGGAATGCCGTCCGGACCAGAATAAAAACCAGCAACAGTGCAACCGCGGGCCGCGCGCCGGAATTCCAGAGCCAAAGGCGTCGCGCACCCCCCAGTGCCAGCAGCAGGTACAGGATGTTCAACAGAAAAAAACCAATCGTTACCGACTGATCGAGCTTGTCGTCTTCCCAGGCCTCCTTCAGAGGGAAAACGTGCCCGGACACCGGAATGAGTTCGATTCGCGGTGTAAACCAAATCGTAAAAGCCCGCGCAACGGGCAAAATGAGATACGTCCGCAAGGGATGCCGCGACGTGCGTTCTCTTGCCAGTTGCGCGAAGGCCGCATCCTCTTCCGGCGTCAGCGTGATTTCGTCGTTGTACGTCTCCAGAATATCCGCGACCCGCTGCTTCTCCTGCGGCGAATCAAAGGCCCGGGCGGGAATCTGTTCCAGTTCGATGGCTTCGTCGTTTAGTTTCCAGGACACCAGATAAAAATCGCTGACGCGATACAACCAGGTTTTTTCCCAGGCCATGAATCCGCGCGGCACCATTTCGCTCGGCAAATTGGAATTCTTCGGTGCCAGCGGCTGAAACTCGTGCAATGTGATGGCATTTCGGATGGCCCACGGAGCCAGCGCCAGCGCGCAGGCCAGCCCGGAACTGAGCACAATGCGTACCAGCTCGGAAAACTGTCGGCGCCGCCCGAGATAAACAGCCAGTGCCAGCCAGCAGGCGACCAGCAGCAACGGTGCTTCCGGGCGGAATAGCGTCCCCCAGCCAACCGCGAAACCCGCAAGCGCGGCCACGACTTGCGGCCGTTGATTCACATACAGCGACATCTCGTTGATGTAGATCGTCGTTCCCCGCAAGCGCAGGAGTAAGAGGCAAAAGAAAAACAGCCCCAGCCCGGTAAACAAGCCGGCAAACACTTCTGTCAGCGGCGCAGCGGCGTAGTTGGCCGTGAAGGGACACAGAACGGCCAGCCACAGAGCGGCCTTGAAGGCCCGCCGGGGACTGGCCTTTTGGTAGGCAAAAAAAGCCAGCGCCGCGGCCAGCGCCGCAATCGCCAGGCAGCCCGCCAGATCCACAAATATCTGGGAGAGCAGGACCCACTTGCGCGCATCGGCTCCGGTCTCGCCGGTGATTGCGTAGATAATCGCCAGAAATGCCGGATAACCGGGCATGCGCATGTCCACGGGCGTAACCACGCCGTTTACGTTCATGGCGTAGACGTGGTGTTTCAGCCAATTGGTGGCGAATTGCTCATACAGGACCGCGTCCCCGGAATTGGCCGGAAAATGCAGCACGAAAAACAGCCGCAGGCCAAGGCCTGCAGCTAAGGCAACAAGGGGACTCGATAAAACTCGCCGCATGAATGAATCGCATCTTACAATAGACTGGACGGTTTCCAGCAGATAGAGTCAACCTCCCGTCCTGATGAGATCCCAGGTGTTCCCGCGAGGGAAATGGTGTCATGAAAGAACAAAGGCCAATATTCTATGACGAGCAACGGGTCCGCTGGCGTTTTACGCGGCGGGCAATGGAAATTTCCGGCGCCCTGCTGACCCTGCTGCTGGCTTATTTTTTTGTGACGATTGCCGTTAGCGTTGAGCTGCCGGCCAGTCTGCTGCCTGACACAAAACCTGGTTACCGGGCCCTGAATGTCGTGAAAGGCAAGAAGAAGCCGGTGGCGATACGCGAAGGCCGCCACCGCCGGGTCGCCAACATCGGCACCGTGCCCGCCAGTTACGACCCGCTGCGTGCCGCATTTTTCGTCAGCTGGGATCCCAACAGCCTGGCTTCCTTGCGCAAGCACTATAAGGATCTTGATCTGCTCATTCCCGAACAGCTGCATTCGGTTTCCGCCGACGGAGCGATAACCGTTGTCGATTACGAACGCGGGCAAGTGCGCGTCAAAGCCGGCCCCACGCAAGCCATCTCCATCCTGCGGGAAGACAAGCTGCATCAATGGATGAAATCCGCCAACGTGGAATTGCCGATGATGGGGCTGCTGAATAACTACGACGGCGTGAATTGGCGGATCAAGGAAATGGTAGAGATGATGGCCAGCCAGACCGCCCGGCAAAGCCTCATCCGCGACCTCGTACAGTTTGTAATCGAGTCGCGCGAAGAAGGACTGGTCGTGGATTTTGAGGAGATTCCGAATTCCAGCCAGCAGAATTTTCGCGATTTTGCGGAAGAATTAGGTGCGGCTCTGCATGCGGTAGGCTCAAAGTTCATGCTGGCATTGCCGGCTCGCGACGATGCCTACGATTACGGATTCTTTGGCACGCAATGCGACGCCATCATGCTGATGAATTTCGACCAGCATTGGTTGACCTCGCCGCCTGGCCCGATCGCCGGCCAGGATTGGTACATGGAAAATCTGCGACAGGTTATGGAGGACGTGCCCGCGCAAAAGATCATCGTGGCCGTCGGAAATTATGCCTATGACTGGTCCGAAGCCAGCAAAACGAAAAATGAATACGCGGAATCCCTGACAATACAACAAGCCCTGCTGCGTGCTTCGGAATCCGAAGCGCAGGTCGAATTCGACACTTCATCGCTGAATCCGCACTATTCCTATTACGACGAGCACGACGATGTGCACCACGTCTGGATGCTCGATGCGGTTACCGCCTATAACGAACTGCGCGCCAGCGAGCGCCTCGGTGTGCAGGGAACTTCCCTGTGGCGGCTGGGTTCTTCCGATACCTCACTGTGGCCTGTCTGGGACGCGACACGTCCGGACGATGCCATGCGGCAAAAGCTGAACGATGTTCCCCCCGGCCCGGATTTGATTTTGGAAGGCGAAGGCGACGTCTGGCACTTTCTGGATACGCCCAAACACGGGAAGCGCGAGTTTACCTACGAATCGGGGGTGGATCTGATCACCAGCGAAAAATACGATTCCTATCCGCTGTCCTATCACATCGACCAAATCGGCGAAGCCAAGAAAAAACTGGCGATAACCTTTGACGACGGCCCGGACGGCCGGTGGACTCCGAAAATTCTGGATATTTTGAAAGAGAAACAGGTTCCCGCAACGTTTTTTGTGGTCGGAGTCGATGCCAGCCAATATCCCGGACTGCTCAAGCGAGAATACGCCGAGGGTCACAGCATCGGGAACCATACCTACACGCACCCGCCCTTTGACGATATTTCGCACACCCAGCTGAAATGGGAACTGAATCTTACGCAACGGCTGATTGAAAGCACTTTGGGCGTAAAGAGCATTTTCTTCCGGCCCCCGTATGGAATCGATCACCAGCCGGAATATGCCGAAGAAGTGGCGCAACTGCCCCTGGCCCAGGAAATGGGCTACCTGATTATCGGGCAAAGAATTGATCCTCATGACTGGAAGCAGGTTGGCGGAAAACAGGTTCCCACCAAGGACATTGTTGAAAGCGTCATGCAACAGGCCGATCAGGGAAACATCATCCTTTTTCATGATGGAGGCGGAGATCGCGAGCACACGCTCGAAGCGTTGCCGCAAATTATCGATGCGCTCCGCGCCGAAGGTTACAAATTCGTTTCCGTGGCGGATTTGATTGGTAAAACTCGCGCTCAGGTAATGTTGCCGCTTTCCGCGGAAGAAAAATTTGAAGCGCATGCGGATGGCTTCATTTTTGGCCTTTATCACTGGTTCCGCTTCAGCATTGCCACCATTTTCATGGTGGGAATCATTCTAGTCAGCGGCCGCGCCCTGGTTATTGGCATTCTGGCGCTGATTGAGAAGCTTCGGCCCGACCACGCGAAAATGCCGGAGCCGCAGCCGAGCCTCACCGTTCTGATTCCCGCGCACAACGAAGAAAGCGTCATCGTACAAACGGTAGTGTCGGTACTGGCATCCGAAGGCGTTGAAAATCTGCATGTCATCGTGATCAATGACGGCTCGACCGATAAAACCGGCCCGCTGCTCGACGAACATTTTTCTTCCGAACCGCGCGTGCACATCATTCATCAGGTAAACCGGGGAAAATCCGCTTCCTTGAGTCTGGCCATCGCGCAAGCTGATACGGAAATTGTGATAACCATCGATGCCGACACCGAAATCGAGCCCGATGCCATTGCCAAGCTTTTGCGGCATTTTTCCGATCCGACACTGGGGGCCGTCGCGGGCAACGTAAAGGTCGGAAACCGCTCGCGCTGGCTGACGCGTTGGCAGGCTCTGGAATACATCACCAGTCAAAACATGGAGAAACGCGCTTTCGATCTCCTGAATTGCATCACCGTAGTGCCCGGCGCGCTCGGGGCCTGGCGCAAGAAAGCCATCGAGGCGGCCGGCGGCATCACGGCGGATACCGTGGCCGAGGATGCTGACCTAACGATTGCGATTCGCCGGCTGGGTTGGCGCGTGAGTTACGACGAGGAAGCGATTGCCTGGACCGAGGCTCCGGAAACCCCCGGTGCGCTGATCCGGCAGCGATTCCGCTGGACCTTTGGCACGCTGCAAACATTCTGGAAGCACAGGGACACGCTGTTGCGCCCCAAATATGGAACGCTGGGATTTGTGGCGCTGCCAAATATCTTTGTTTTCCAACTGGTTCTTCCTTTAATCTCTCCGATCATCGACTTGCTGTTTCTCGGTTCGGTGGCGATTTGGGCGCTCGAAAAAATGCATGTCTCGTGGCTGTTTACGTTGCGGGCGACCAATGATGATTTGATGAGGTCGGTGCTGTTTTTCATCGGATTTTTGCTGATCGATGTGCTCACCTGCGTGCTGGCTTTCGCGCTGGAGCCAAAAGAAGACTGGACGCTGCTCTTCCCGGTTCTCTTGCAGCGGTTTTACTACCGCCAGCTGATGTACGTGGTTTTGTTCCGCTCCGTGAAAGAAGCCGTCAGCGGACGGCCGGTAGGTTGGCGTGGTGTGGAGCCGGAAGCTCCACGAGTCGCGCCCGCCTAGAGCGTCTCACCGCTCTTGCCGGGCTCTTCCCTGATGAATATCTGCGTATTTTCATCTATACCAGGGTTGTTGTAGGATAGCGTTCTGCGCGAGGGAGGTTTCCATGGCCATCACTTTTACGCTAAACGGCAAGTCGCAAACGGTGGATGTCAGCCCGGATATGCCGCTGCTGTGGGTCCTGCGGGACACGCTGAATATGACCGGTACCAAGTTCGGCTGCGGGATGGCGCTTTGCGGCGCCTGCACGGTGCATGTCAATGGCGAAGCAACACGATCGTGCATCACGCAGGTTTCCACGGTTGCTGGAAAGAAAGTAACCACCATCGAAGGCATCTCCTCTGACGGCAGCCACGCCGTGCAGCAAGCCTGGATGGCCGAAGATGTTCCACAGTGCGGCTACTGTCAGTCGGGACAGATCATGTCGGCCGTAGCGCTGCTCTCCAAGAAAGCAAATCCCACCGACGCCGACATTGACGACGCCATGAGCGGAAACATTTGCCGCTGCGGAACCTACCAGCGCATCCGCAAAGCGATTCATCGCGCAGCTTCTACGCAAGCCGGTAAAACCAAGAACTCTTAATTCTTTCCATTCCCGAATTTGAGGTGTCCTGTGTCCACTTCCTTTTTAAACCGTCGAGATTTTTTGAAGACGTCGGCAGCGGCTGGAGCCGGTTTGTGCATTGGATTTTCACTTGATGCGTCGGCATTTTCCGATCCTGCCGAAGAACAGGAAAAGAAAACTCCGAATCCGCTAAACGCCTGGGTGCGCGTCACCCCGGACAATCACATCTCGCTGATTCTCGGAAAGTCCGAGATGGGCCAGGGCGTCATGACTTCCCTGCCGATGATTCTGGCGGAGGAGCTTTGTGTCGACTGGAAAAACGTAACGATTGAGCAAGCCGAAACCAATCCGGAAATCTACAATCTGGGAACCGGTGGAAGCGGAAGCGTCGCAAGTTCGTGGCTGCCGCTGCGGCGGGCCGGAGCGGCGGCGCGGGAAATGCTGGTCGCCACAGCGGCGCAGCGCTGGAACGTGAATGCCAATACCTGCGTGGCTAAAAACGGCGGCGTTCTGCACGGAGCGCGCAAGAACTTTTTAACCTACGGCGAACTGGCCCAGGATGCCGCGAAGCGTCCAGTGCCCAATTTCAATACCGTCCCGCTGAAGAATTCTGACGACTTCACCATCGTCGGCCACGACACGCGCCGCGTGGAAACAAATTTGAAAACAACCGGAGCGGCTAAATTTGGAATCGATTCGCGTCCGGCCGGTTTGCAATATGCGGTAGTAGCGCGATGCCCGGTTTTTGGCGGAAAAGCGGCGAGTTTTGACGCCACAAAGGCCAAGGCGGTAAAGGGCGTTCAACAAGTGTTTGCGATTGAGCGGGTCGACGCCGGTTCTTTTTCAGCAGGCGGAGTTGTGGTGGTCGCGGACAATTCCTGGGCAGCGATACAAGGGCGCAAAGCACTTTCCATTCAATGGGAAGAAGGCCCTAGCGCGAACGAGTCTTCCGATTCGCTGCGCAAACAGTTTATGGAAAATGTTGCGAAACCGGGAAAACTGGTGCGCAACGATGGCGACGCCGATGCGGCGCTGGGGTCCGCAGCGAAAAAAATAGAAGCAGTTTACGAATTGCCATTCGCGGCGCATGCCTGCATGGAGCCGATGAATTGCACGGTGCACATCCGGCCGGACCGGGCCGAAGCCTGGATTCCCACGCAAGCGCCGCAGTGGGCGCAGGAAGTGATTGCCAAGGTAGCAGGGCTGCCAAAAGAATCGGTGACCGTGCACACCACGCTGATGGGTGGAGGATTTGGACGGCGCTACCAGGCGGATTTTGCGGTGGAGGCGGCGCAGGTTGCAAAGGTAACCGGAAAACCAGTGATGGTTCTCTGGACCCGGGAGGATGATCTGCAGCACGACTTTTACCGCCCCGCGTCCTACCACCGATTCCAGGGTGCGCTCGACGGGCAGGGAAAGGTAACGGCATGGAAACATTTTCAGACTTCGACTTCGATTGAAGCAGTGTGGGGCGACAAGGGCGAGGCGAACGCGGAAAAGTCGGAGTTTGCGACGGCAGCGTTCATTCCCTATCAGACGCCGAATTTCCGTGTGGAATATGTGCTGGCGAAATCGGGCGTGCCGCGCGCGTGGTGGCGTTCGGTGGAGCATTCTTCTTCGGGATTTGTGGTGGAGACGTTTGTGGATGAATTGGCGGCGGCAGCGGGAACCGATCCGCTGAAGTTTCGCCTGCAGCTGATCGGCGACGATCGCAAGATTCCGGACTTTGGCGATCCCAAGGAAGGTAAACCCCTCGATACCGCGCGGCAAAAAGCGGTTCTGAAAATGGCGGCGGAAAAAGCGGGATGGGGCAGCCCGCTGCCGAAGGGGGTGGCGCGCGGAATTGCCGGTTACTTCTCGTTTGAATCGTATACCGCGGCTGTCGCCGAAGTGAGCGTGACGGACGGCGCGATTCATGTCGAACGGCTGGTATATGTGGCCGATTGCGGACGGCCGATCAATCCCGATGGCATTCGGGCGCAGGTGGAAAGCGCGGCGATTTACGGCATTTCCGCGGCGCTGCACGACGCGATTACCATCAATCGCGGACGAGTGGAACAGTCCAACTTTAATGATTACCAGATGCCGCGCATCAACGAGACGCCTAAAATTGAAGTGCATGTGGTACCGAGCACGGAAGCGCCGACCGGAATCGGCGAACCGGGATTGCCAGTGGTGGCTCCGGCGATTTGCAACGCCGTGTTTGCGTTAACCGGCAAGCGCATGCGGCGGTTGCCGATTCGCAAAGAAGATCTCGCATAGTTTCCCCCGTTCATTCGCAATTTATTTTTACTTGCAGGCCGCGGACGTGTTTGGCCCTTGTCCCGGGTATGCGCTTGCCCCTTCAGAAATCACCGTCAAGAAAGTTGCGCTGAACTCGGTTGCTGCGTTGGAATCCGCTCAAGACAGGTGATTGAGACTTTGTCAGGTGAGCCAGGAGCGCTTATGCTGGCATTTGCGCGGGTGAGGGCGATTGTGAGCGGACTGATAACAGTTTCGGCGAGCAGTTTGCTGGCGACGACGGCGCTCGGGATCTGGCTGTATTTGTTTTTTGCGCGGGGAGGATTCTGGAGATTGGGGCAGTTTGATGCAGACCGGAGCCGGCCTGTGCCGCTCGGGAGATGGCCGCGGGTGGTGGCGATAGTGCCGGCACGGGATGAAGCGGAGACCATTGGGCTGGCGGTGGCGGGGCTGGTGCGGCAGGAGTATCCAGGGGAGTTGGTCGTAGTCGTGGTGAACGATCACAGCCGGGACGACACGGCCGAGGTGGCGCGGCGCACGGCGGTGGAGTGCGGAGCAGAAGAGCGCGTGACGGTTGTTGCGGCAGCGGAATTGGCGGCGGGGTGGACCGGGAAATTGTGGGCTTTGCAGAACGGAGTCGAACGGGTTGCCCTGGATACGGCGGAGTTTTTTTGGTTTACCGATGCGGATATTGTGCATGCGCCCGATACATTGCTGCGGCTGGCGGGGCGGGCCGAGCATAACCACCTGGACCTGGCGTCGCTCATGGTTCTCTTGCGAGCGGAGACCTTTGCCGAACGACTCCTGATTCCGCCCTTTTTGTATTTCTTTTTGCAGCTGTATCCGCCGCGGTGGATTGCGAATCTAGAGGCCCGGTCGGCGGGGGCGGCAGGTGGATGCGTCCTGCTGCGGCGCGCAGCTCTGGAACGGATGGCCGGGTTAGCGGCGATTCGCGGCGAGGTGATTGACGATTGTGCCCTGGCACGGGCGGTGAAGAATGAAGATGGAAAAATCTGGATGGGCGTGACACGGCGGAGTGTGAGTTTGCGGGCTTACGAGACATTTGGCGAGATTCAGGACATGATTGCGCGGACGGCGTTTACGCAACTGCGATATTCAGCGTTATTGCTGGCGGGAACTCTGGCGGGATTGTTTTTGACCTATTTTGCGCCCGTGGGACTGTTGTTTGTGCACGATGCGACGGCGCGGACTTTGGGGGGCGTGGCGTGGCTGTTGATGGTGGTTTCCTTTTTGCCAATCGTGAAATTTTACCGCTTGTCGGGGTTATGGGCCGCAGCGCTACCGGCAGTGGCGATGTTTTACGCCTGGGCAACCTGGGTTTCGGCCTGGCGGTATTGGTGGGGGAGAGGTGGTCAGTGGAAGGGGCGGGTGCAAGCCGGACGAGTTAAGTGAGACCTGAGATGCTGCGCCCCGAAAAGACACCACTAGACAACCGCGGTCGCCGGACCGACGGGGATTATTTGCGGGGATCTAAGCAAATCGTCGAGCTCATCGAAGCGGTGTTCCCAGAGTTGCTGGAAATTTGCGCGTAGTTGCTCTGGGTGCGAGCGCCGCGGTGACGCGGTCGCCGAAATGCGGACTGTCCCAAAAAATGCAATGTTCATACGGCCTCCTTTTTGATCTGCTCGCTGTTTCGTATTTCGTAAATCTTCCTGATTCAATTTTCGTCGGGCTCGGCCAGTAACTCGCCGAGGCGGTCGAAGCGGCGTTCCCAGAGGGCCCGGCGGTCGGTGATCCATTGTTCTGCGACGGACAAACCGTCGGGTTGGATTTGGCAAGTGCGGACGCGGCCGACTTTTTCGGTGTGGACCAGGCCACTTTTTTCCAGAATTTCCAGATGCTGGACGACTGCAGCCAACGTGATGGCCAGCGGCTTGGCCAACATGGAGACCGAGAGAGGCCGTTGGCTGAGCTGTTCGACGATGGCGCGGCGGGTGGGATCTCCGAGGGCGTGGAACACGCGGTCGATGTTGATTTTCTTGTTCGACTGCCGGCGGACACTTTCAGCAGGAGCGTTCACCGGGGCGCCAGTTCCTTCTCGAGGCCTTCGAGCAATTTGCGCCACCCTTGCTCGCGCATTTCCGCGCCGTCGGCGCCTGCAAAAAAGGCGGCCTGGTCGGTGAATACGAGGGTCGTTCCCTTCTCTTTTGGCGACAATTCGACGGTGGCCAGCGAGGCGGAGATGCGGGTGTCGCCCATGGTCATGGTGTAGGCAAAGACAATGCGGCGGCCCGGGACGATGTCATGAAACTGAGAGTGGTTCGTTAGCAAAGTGCCTTTGTAGGGGCCGCCCCGGATGGTGCGACGGGTGACTTCCCTGCCGCCCACTTTGAAATCCAGTTCGTAGGATTCCGCTTGGCCGGACTCGCTGTCGGCGAACCAGCGGCGTTTTTTACCCGGGTCGGAAAAGGCGGCAAAGACGCGTTCAGGAGGGGCGGGATAGGTGCGTTCAATGACGTAGGTGGCGTGGGTTACGGATTCGTTCGGCATGGCCATGATTCCTTTCCGCTGGCATTTGTTAAGTACGCGCTTAAGTATCCGTGAAGAACCGGGCATTGTCAAGCGGATACTTAAGTGTTGGCGGGGAAGCGGTGAAAGAGTCAGGCGATGGCGCGCGGGGGGGGCTGCCCGGAAGATGCCGCCCAGGGGACCGGCCCCCGCGGTCGAGGCAACATGCATGGTTGTGGTTGGTGGATGTGGACGCGGAAATTTGCTATTGTGGAGGTGGATTGGTGCAGGGCTGCATCCTGGAGTTAGGGAGCGGCACCGGAGGCCACCGATGAGCGTATTTTCCAACCCGGGCCGTGGGAAAGTTACCGTGCCCGAATTGCTGCAGCGGAAACTTCCCGCTGCAGATTCCAAAAACCAAAACAATTCAAATCCAGCGGCGCAGAAAATTACCTGCCTGACCGTGGCGGACTATCCGACGGCTCGATTGCTCGATGAAGCGGGTGTGGACGTTCTGTTGGTCGGCGATTCGCTGGGAATGGTGGTGCTGGGTTACGACAGCACCCTGCCCGTGACCGTCGAGGAGATGCTGCATCATACGCGGGCCGTGCGGCGCGGCGTGAAACGCGCGTTGATCGTGGCGGACATGCCGTTTGGCAGTTATCACACGGATATTTCCGAAGCTTTGCGGAACGCGGTGCGCTTTGTGAAAGAGGCCGGCGCGGAAGCAGTGAAGGTGGAGGGCGGCGAGCGGCGGCTGGAATTGATTGCGCGCCTAACGGAAGCGGAAATTCCCGTGATGGCGCACGTCGGATTGACGCCGCAGTCAGTGAATACGCTCGGCGGATATCGAGTGCAGGGAAAAACGTCGGAAACGGCGGAACAAGTTTTGCGCGATGCGCGGGCGGTCGAAGCAGCGGGGGCCTTCGCGGTGGTGCTGGAAGCCTTGCCGCGGGAGTTGGCGGCGCAGATTACCCAGGAGTTGCGGATTCCGACGATTGGCATTGGGGCGGGACCGGATTGCGATGGGCAGGTTCTGGTGACGCATGATCTGCTGGGGCTGACGTTTGGTCCGGCGCCGAAGTTTGCGCGGCAGTATGCCAATGTCGGGGAAATCATTGCGAATGCGGCGCGCGAATTTTGCGCCGACGTGCAAGGCCGGACGTTTCCCTCTGATTTGGAGTCCTACCATTCCGGGAAAAGCGAAAAAAATAGCGGCAAGATATCGATTGTGGGGTGAAGTAGCGAAGGGGCGTTGAAGGGCAATGCCTCACGGGGGAAAGCCCGGTTCCTGTGAGCCTGGCAAGGCTGGAACCTGCAAGTCCAGCCCGTAGGGCCGAGCGAAAGGAGTGCGACGGATGGCTGTCGAGAAGATGCGGGAGTTGTATGAGTACAATGCCTGGGCGGACCGCCGGGCGCTGGAGGCTACGGCCGCGCTTACGGCTGAACAGTTTGTGAAACCGTTGGGGTCTAGTTTTGGGTCGGTGCGGGAGACCCTGACTCATATTTGCGATGCGGAATGGATCTGGCTGGAGAGATTTTTAGGGCGCTCGCCTGCGAGCTTCCCGGCGAAGGATCGCTTTGCGGATTTACAGGCGTTGCGGGCGCACTGGCTGGAGCAGGAACAGGGGTTGCTGAAATTTGTGAGCGGACTGACGGCGGAAGATTTGGAGCGCGAGTTTGCATATACGACGGTTTCCTATGGAGAAGCGCGAAATCCGTTGTGGCAATCGCTGACGCATGTGGCGAACCACGGAACCTATCATCGCGGACAGGTCGCGACGATGCTGCGGCAATTGGGCGCAAAACCTCTGGGTACGGATATGATTTATTTTTACCGCGAACGGTCGACGGCGGCGCAGGCCTAGGTGATGGAGTAATTTGACGGGCGAGTTCCCTTCTCTGTGGAAATAATTCGAACAATTGCGTGGATGAAAGAGAGGGCGCGAGCTGCGCGGGCCGAAGGCCGCACGGTCGGGCTGGTGCCCACCATGGGAGCGCTACATGAGGGGCATCTGTCCTTGGTGCTGCGGGCGCGGTCGGAATGCCCAACCGTAGTAACTTCGCTTTTTGTAAACCCCAAACAGTTTGGTCCAGCCGAGGATTTTGCGAAATATCCGCGGGCGTTTGCGAGTGATGCGGACAAATTGGAGAGAGCCGGCGTGACTTCTTTGTTTGCGCCGGAAGTGGCCGAGATTTATCCGGCGGGATTTTCCACGCATGTTGAAGTATCGGGGTTGAGCGCACGGCTGGAAGGCGCGGCGCGGCCGGGACACTTTCGCGGCGTGACGACCGTGGTGATGAAGCTGTTGCAAATCGTGCAGCCGCACTTTGCCTATTTTGGACGGAAAGATGCGCAACAGGCCCGGGTGGTTGTGCAGATGGCGCGCGATTTGAATTTGGATACCGAGATTGTGGTTTGCCCGATCGTGCGCGAAGCGGATGGCCTGGCGTTGTCGTCGCGCAACGCGTATTTGAACCGGGAGGAGCGCAAAGCCGCGACGGTTTTGCATCGCGCGTTGCGCGCGGGGCGCACCGAAATCGCCGCCGGAGTGCGGGACGGGCGCGAATTGCAGACGGTGATGCGGCGCGTGCTGGAGACCGAGCCGTTGGCGCGGGTCGAATATCTGGAGATTGTGGACGCGGAGACGTTTGAGAGCGTGACGCGGGTGGGGCGGGCGTCGTATGCGCTGGTGACGGCGTACCTGGGGAAGACACGGTTGCTCGACAATATGTGGATTGCGCCGGCGGGCGAGGACGCGGAGGAGTTGCTTGTCGAGTTGTGAGAAGCGTCTATCTGCTGGTCCAAAGGTGGCGGCAAGACAACGGAACCCCGTTCGAACAAGAGAAAAACCATCCAAGCGGATTCCAGCACCGGATTCCGGGGATTCGCCCCTACAACTGCTTTAGAATCTCGGCGGCGTGACCCTTCGTTTTTACTTTCTCCCAGACACGTTCGATTCTTCCATCCGGACCAATTAGGAACGTGCTGCGGACTATACCCATGTAGGACCGGCCCATGAATTTTTTGAGCTGCCAGGCGCCGAACGATTCAATGGTTTTGTGCTCGGGGTCACTCAAGAGCGGAAAATTCAATTTTTGTTTGGCCTTAAAATTCGCCAGCGATTTCACGGGATCGGCGCTGATGCCGAGGACGGGGATCCCTTGCGACTTGAATTTTGCCTGCTGATCGCGGAATTCAAGTCGCTCGGTCGTGCAGCCGGGTGTGCTGGCTTTCGGATAAAAATAGATCAGGACTCGCTGGCCCTGGAAATCGGCGAGGGAGACTTCTTGGCCTTGGTCGGTGAGTAGTTTGAAGGCAGGAGCCTTGTCGCCGGGTTTTAGGAATGTTTTTGGCATTGCTCCTCAGTTCAAGCTCCCGCAAGGCGCTTCGCCCGCCGTGGCCACGCTTCTCGGCACAATGGAAGTCGCGCTCTCCAGGTAAAAACAAAAATCGACAGCCAGGCAACCGCGCGTTCCGCACTCAGGAAAGTAATTTGCGGAGGATGTCGCCGGCGGCTTGGGGATTGGCTTGGCCTTTGGTGGCTTTCATGAGCTGCCCGATGAAAAATTGCAAGACGCCCTGGTTGCCGGATTTGTATTTGGCGACGTTGTCGGGGTTTTTGGCGATGATTTCCTGGGCGGCTTTTTCAAGAACGCTGGTATCGCTGATTTGGGCAAGGCCTTCGGCGGCTACGATTTCTGCGGGTGCGCGGCCGGACTCGAACATGGTGGCGAATACTTTTTTACCGATGGCGCCGCTGATTTTTCCCGATTCGACCAATTTTATCAGTTCGGCAAGAGAAACAGGCGAGACCGGGCTGGCTTCGATTTCCTTGCCGGACTCGTTCAGGCCGCGCAGAAGCTCGCTTTGCATCCAGTTGGCGGCGGCTTTGCCGGCGGCGCCGGCTTTGACGGTGGCCTCGAGGAAATCAGCGAGCGATTGCGAAGCGGTCAGGACTTCGGCATCGTAGGGTGTGATGGCGTAGGTCGCGACGAAACGATTGCGTTTCGCCTCCGGAAGCTCGGGTAAGGTTTTGCGGACTTCTTCACGCCACTCCGCGCTGACGTGAATCGGAAGAAGGTCCGGCTCGGGGAAATAGCGGTAGTCGTGGGCCTTTTCCTTCGAGCGCATGGAGATCGTGCGGCCTTCGGCTTGGTTCCAGAGGCGCGTTTCCTGAATGATGCGTCCGCCGGATTCAAGCACCCCGATGTGGCGTTCGACTTCGTATTCAAGGGCTTTTTGCAGGTAGCGGAAGGAGTTGAGATTTTTTACTTCGACTTTGGTGCCAAATTCAGAAGCGCCGCGAAGACGGACGCTAACGTTGGCGTCGCAACGCAGGGAGCCTTCCTCCATGTTGCAGTCGCTGATCTTGGCGTAGAGAAGTATTTGCCGGAGCGCGGTCAGATAGGCGTAGGCCTCCTCGGGGGCGCGCATGTCCGGCTCGGACACGATTTCGCTGAGGGGCGTGCCGCCGCGGTTGTAGTCAATGTAGGACTTGGTGGCGGATTGCGAGAACCCTTCATGGAGATTTTTGGCGGCGTCGTCTTCTAGATGGAGACGGGTGATGCCGATGCGTTTTTTTGTGCCGGCGACTTCGATGTCGATGTGACCACCGGTGGCCAGCGGCAGCTCGAACTGGGAGATTTGATAGCCTTTGGGCAGATCCGGGTAGAAATAATTCTTGCGCGCAAAGCGCGAGCGCTCGGAAACGGTGCAGTTTAAGGCTAGTGAGGCGCGGATGGCCAGCTCTACCACCTTTTTGTTTAGGACGGGGAGGGCGCCCGGGAGACCGAGGCAGACCGGACAGACGTTGGAGTTGGGGGCGTCGCCGAATCGGGTGGAGCAGCCGCAGAAGATTTTGGTTTTGGTCAGGAGCTGGGTATGGACTTCCAGGCCGATTACGGTTTCGTATTTGGCGGCGGTTTCCGGGGAGATTGCGCTCTCCTCTGAGATTGGTTTGCTCATGATTTTAAGTGGTGATTATAGCATTGGGAGATTTGGATTTGCAGTCAGGAGCAGCGATCCCGGAAGACGTGGGAATGGCTTGAAAGCCTTGTTCTGGCACCGGGGACACAGAGTTCACCAGACGGTCGTCGAGGTTCGCAAAGAGTTAAGAGAGGTTCGGGGACCCGATGGGGTGGGGCGAAATAGATCGTCGCTACAATGGCAAAAGATCCGCGAAGGTGAAGCCGTCGCGGTGGACCACGTCTCCTTTTTGAAACGGAATCGGAGCTTTGAAGATGGGACCAGCGTGAACGAAGGTGTGGAATTCGCCGTTTTCGCCGCAGGCGTCGACGCCCGGGGGAAGATCGGCGAAAAATGATTCGTCGAGCTCCCGGCCGGCAAACGATTCCAGCAAAACCTTCCGATCTATGCACACCGCGGTGGCGCGAAATTTTTCGGCTTGGAAATATCCTGCCAGAACGCGGGTATCTTTTCGCCAGAGGGGAAAAACGGCGGTCATGTCCAGTTTGGCCAGATTGGTTTCGCGATACACGCGCAGGTCTTCGAGAAAAATGTCGCCGAAAGCTACTTTGTGGACTCCCGCGGCCAGCTGTTCGCGCAGGGCTGCTTCCATTCGGCGCTCGTAGATGGCGTTGCTCGATTTCGCCGGGATGCGGACTTGAGTAAGCGGGAGGCCGATCGATTGGGCTTGTTGTTCGAGAAGTTCCCGGCGGACGCCGTGCATGCTGATGCGTTCGTAACCTTCGGTGACGGTGGTCAGCAGGCTGACGACTTCAAAAGACTTGTCTTGCAGAAGCATGTGCAGCGCCATGGCGCTGTCCTTGCCGCCGCTCCAGCAGAAGAGGATGGGTTCAGGCATAAATGGAGTGAAAGCCAGAGAGCCCGGGAGCTGCGGCCCAGGTTGTTGAAGCGATGCTGATTTTTGGACCCGTGATCAACAGGACGGTCATTGGTTGGAGACCAGATGCACGCGGGGGCGCCCGGAGGAGCTCAGTTCTACGGTTAGGGGCGTTTGGAAAACCTGTTCCAGGAGTTCGCGCTGGTAGACGGCCGAAGGCGGGCCTACTCGGAGGCAGCGGCCGCGTTGCATGAGAACGATTTGGTCGGCGTATTCGGCGGCCAGGTTGAGTTCATGGGTGACTACGACTACGGTGTAACGATTCTGGGCGGCTAGTTTACGGAGTGTGACTAAGAGATCGACTTGGGCAGCGATATCGAGATGCAGGGTTGGCTCGTCGAGAAGCAGGATTTGTGGTTGCTGGGTCAGGGCTCGGGCCAGGATAACGCGCTGCTTTTCGCCTCCGGAGATTTTGTCCATCCAGCGATCGGCAAGGTCGGTGGCGCCGACTTGAGCGAGGGCGTTGCGGGCGATGGTGACGTCGGATTCGGTTTCAAAGCGGAGGGCGCGGCTGTGGGCAAAGCGCCCTTGGAGAACAAATTCCCACGCGCGCGAAGGAAAAAGGAGTGGGCTTTCCTGCTGGACCATGGCGATGGCCTGGGCGCGGGCGCGCGGAGTAAGGCTGGTGGGAGGAATTCCGTTGAGCAGGACGCGGCCGGAAAGCGGCTGGATCGTTCCGGCGATCAATTTCAGGAGCGTGGATTTGCCGCTGGCGTTGGGACCAAGGATGGCCACGATTTCTCCGGGACGGGCCTGAAAGCTGGTGGCTTCAAGAGTAAACAGAGGAGCTTGCGAAGGATTCGGAGAATGGGCGTAGCTGACTTGCTCGACGCTTAGGCGAATGTCGTTGGCGCGAGAAGAGTCGGCGGACGGCGGATTTCGCGTGGACACGTTAGGACAGCCTCTTGCGCAACAGATAGATGAACAGTGGAGCGCCGGCCATTGCAGTGAGCGCGCCTACCGGAAGCTCCGATGGCGCTACAACCGTACGAGCCAGAGTGTCAGCGAGAACAACGGCGATTGCTCCGCCGATAGCGGCTGTGGGAATGAGAGTACGGTGGTCGGAGCCGAAAATCATGCGCATGATGTGCGGGACGAGAAGACCGACGTAGCCAACCGCGCCACTGACGGCTACGGCCAGGCCGGTGAGCAGGGATGCGGCGATGTAAACAACGAGACGGACGCGAGGCACGTCAACGCCAAGATGCATGGCTTCTTTTTCGCCGGCAAGCAGGAGATTGAGATCGCTCGCGGTTGTGTAGATGGCTCCGGCAGCGGCGAAAAAACCCACTCCAAGAAACCAATATAAGCTTCGTTGCAACGGGGTGGATAGATCGCCCATGAGCCAAAAACTGATTCCACGCTGACCACCATTGAGAGTCGTCATGAGAAACATGATGATGGCGGACAGAAATGAGGCGGTGATGACACCGGCAAGCAGCAGGGCGTTACTGTCGATTTGGCCTTCACGGCGGCCAAGCAGATAGACAGCCGACACGGTGATTCCTGCTCCGAGAAATGCGCCGAGCGGGGTGAGAAGAACGGCGAAGGAGGCCGGGATGGGAAGATAGGGAGCGGTGACAAGAGCAATGATGGCGCCCAGAGCTGCGCCGCTCGAGACTCCGAGGACGTAGGGATCGGCAAGAGGATTACGAAGGAGCGCCTGGAAGCTCGTGCCGGCGACAGCCAGAGAAGCGCCGACAATGATGCCGAGCAGAATTCGTGGCAGGCGGATGTCGATGACGATAAGTCCATAGTCGCTCGAGATCGCGCCGCTCTGATGAAAAATGACGCGCAGCAGGTCGCGACCGAGACCGTAGAGCGAGACCGGCACGGCGCCGAGCTTCAGGGCAATCACTACGACCACAAACAAGATCGCTGCCAATATGCCGCATTGCAGGAACAAACGCTGCCAGGTCAGCGGGCGCATGGGACTAGTTCCTTGGGCGGGATAAGCAGTGAAAGCTCGGCCGGTGGCGTCGGGACGGAATGTAAATCCTGCTTTAAGGACTGGGGAGGATTCACGTTCTCCGGTTGGCCCTTTTCTTTTTCCTTGTCGGTACTATCGGGTGGTCTTTCCAAAAAGGCCTCGGGATGGAGTTGCCGCGCCAGTTCTTCGATGGCGGTGACGATGCGGGGAGCGGGACGGTCGATGACTTCATTGACGACAGCGATTTTGTGATTGCGGACAGCATTGAGAAGGCGCCAACCGGGAAGGTCGGCCATGGTCTCGAAGGTATGGGGTCCCTGGCCGCTCCTTGAATCAGGAAAAACCAGAAAGTCAGGCTGGAGTTTGACGACTTCCTCAAGATTCATGCGCGGCCAGGGGGCTGTGGAATCCACGATGGAGGTTGCGCCTGCGTAGCGAAGCGCGTCGGCGATAAAGGTGTCCTTGCTGATGGAGATCAAAGGTTCGGTCCAGACGACGAAGAGAACTCTTGCCATCGGCACAGCAGCTACGTGTTGCTGCACGTCGGCCAGGCGATGGTGAAAATCAGCGACTACAGCGGCGGCGGCTTCTCCAGCGCCGAGAATTTCCCCAAGACGTTTGGTCGAGGCGGCGATCTCTTCAATGGTGTGAGGGTCGGTGCCGTAGGAAGGAATGCCGAGTTTTTCAAGCGCGTACACGGTTTCGAGGCGATTGCCCTTGGTCACCAGGACGATGTCGGGGTGAAGAGTGGCGATTTCTTCAATGCTGGGGTTAATCGTGTCGCCGACTTTGGTTTTCTTTTGCGCTTCAGGAGGATAGTCGCAGTAGGTGGTGTTGCCGACAAGTTCGTCCTGAAGGCCGAGGGCGTAGACGATTTCGGTGAGATTTGGGGAAAGAGTAATGATGCGGTGAATTTGTTGCGGGAGGCGCACGGTGCGGCCGGTTTCGTCAGTGACCTCGCGGTACAGGGGGCTGCTCGCGGTCGCAGGAGAGCTTGACTGCGCAAGGGCAACGAGCGGATCAAGCGTAACAGCGACGAGCGCAGCCATCGCCACTCGGGTGAGCCGGGCTAAATTCGTGTGCGACACAAAGCTCCTGAAACTGAAAAAACCCTTTCGTACAACAAAAAAGCCCCACGAGTGCGATGGGGCAAGTGGAGCGTTTTTTCTCGCGAAAAACGCGCCGATCCGCGGCGTGGGTGGTCTACCTGGCTTACGGCACGAACGATTGCACAACGGCCGATTACAGTGGCGGGACCGCAGCCGAATTGCACGGCTTTCCCCAATTCCCCAGCCTGCAAATTGAAATTCGAGTTTATGTTGGAGGGTGGGAAGTGTCAACGCGAGGACCCCAAAAACAAACGGTACCAGGCTAGCGATTCTTCCAATTGGGTTTGCGCTTTTCGATCATGGCACGCAGGCCTTCCTGGGAGTCTTCCAGGCGATACAGTTCATTGAGGAAGATGGTCATGGAATGTTTGAGGCCCTCTTTGAGCGAGAGGCCCATGCCACCGAGGATGGCTTTTTTGGCCATGGTCAAGACCGGACCGGAGTGGCCGGCGATGCGGTTCACGAGATCGCTTACGGCGCCTTCGAGTTGGGCTTCGGGGACGAGACGATTGATGAGGCCCAGTTCCAGGGCCCGTTCGGCGGTGACCGGTTCTCCGGTAAGGACAAGTTCGAGGGCGGCTTTGGGTCCGACAAGGAACGGAAGAATCGTGGAAGCCAGCGGCGGGAAAACGCCGATGGAAATTTCCGGTTGGGCGAATCGGGCTTTGGGGGTCGCGACGACAAGATCGCCAAAGGCCGCGAGTTCGGCGCCGCCGCCAATCGCGGGGCCGTTGACGACGCAGATGACGGGCTTGCCAACCTCCAGCATTCCCAGGAAAGCGGCATGGAAAGCGTCCAGCATTTGAAAGACCCGCTGCGAAGTGTATTCACCAACGTCGATACCGCCGCAGAACACCTTGCAAGCGGAACTGATTACGATCAGTTTTATTTCTTCGAGTTGGCCGGCGAAGGCGATGCCATCGGCAATTTCACGGAGCATCGCCTCGTTAAGAAGATTGTGTTCGGGACGGTTGAGAACCATGCGGGCAACGCCGTCTTTGACGATCAATTTTATGAATTGAAAATCTTCGGGCTTGCGCCGCTCCGCCTTGGTTGAGAAGTCCTGCTCGCTTGCCGGCTCGATCATGCCAAATCCTCCTGCGGAAGTTGTTGCGCACAACGCGGATATTTGCGATGAATAGTCTGGAAACGATGCTAACACGCGGATTTAGAAGGATTGAGAATAGAGAAAAGGCTGGTGTACAAACGGTCTCGGGGAAACGGAGGGTTATGCTGGGTAACCAATGTATGTGGAAAATGGCCAAGCGGCGGGGCAAGATTTTGCTGGGAATCGTGGCACTGGGGTGCGGCCTGGCCATGGCTACAATGGTTGCTGCGCGAAATGCGGAGGCGGAAAAATCTCTTATGGCAAGCCACAGGAACAGCGCTGACGCGCAAGAGGCGAAATATGTGGTGTGGGCAACGAAAATCGAAGCGCCGAAGAGCGCGGATGGACTGCCGGGCGACGAGGATTGGACGAAGGCCGAGGCCATCCGCTTTGCTACGGATTGGCAAGGGAAAAATGCGGACCCGCAGCGGGAGACCGAAGTACGGGTGTTGTGGACGCCGGAAACTCTGTTTTTGAAATATCACGTGAAATACAAAACGATCACGGTTTTTGCCGATTCCGAACCGAACGGTCGGCGGGACAAATTGTGGGATCGCGATGTGGTGGAGGCGTTCCTGCAGCCGGATCCGTCCGTGGTGCACTCCTATAAAGAGCTGGAGTTCAGTCCGAACAATATGTGGATTGACCTGGACATTGCCGAGAGGCAAGGGCGCGATTTGAAGAGTGGATTGACGCGGCGCGTGACCATGGATGAGGGAAACAAAACTTGGACCGCGGTGGCGGCGTTGCCGATGAAAAGCTTGGTGAGCAAGTTTGATGCGACGGCCGTATGGCGAGCGAATTTCTACCGGATCGAGGGGGCGGCGGAACCACGGTTTTATTCGGCCTGGAGCGCAACCAAAACGGAAAAGCCGAATTTTCACGTGCCGGAGGCTTTTGGTTTTTTGCGTTTTAGATGAATTTCGGGGTTATTGAGGACTCGAGCGGACGGCGATCAGGTCCGAGCCGACAGGAACTCCGCGAGCGACTTTGACGCGCAGCAAGGCCTCGAACGGCTTCAGGTCGCTCGGTTTATTGGCAGATAGCTTGGTGAGCAGTTCGTTTAAAGAATCTTCCCTGCATACATATTCGACGGCGGCCTGCGTGCCCAGGGTGGTGGTGCCGGCCAAAATCAAGACAGAGCGCGCCGGATTCAGGCCGCGAATCAGGGCAATGACAGCATAGTCTTCAGTAAGCGGCACGTCCGAGGGACTGGCAAGAAATTCCAGGGGCTCCCCATTTTCAGGATGGACATTGGTGATTTCCATGTCCTTTTTGCGGGGGCCGGCGGGAACATTGCGAAATTTGAATTGCTGGGTACCGGGGATCTCGAGGAGCGTCAGATTTTCCGAGGGCGAGCCGATGAAGATGAGGTCGTTGTCCTTGGCATCGTCAAGAGAGAAAAGACTCCCGCGTTTTACCCGGATGGGCCGATGCAGCGAGTCGAAAACAACATCGAGGCTGTGGACTGCCAGGACTTCTCCGACTCCCGTGTAGTGGTCAAAGACCTGGGCTTTGGAGTCGCGCGTGGAGTCGAAGTAGCGAAGACCGATGTCCGGCCGGCCGATGAATGCAGCGTTGCTGAAAATCACCAGAGGTTCTTCCGGTCCGGTCAAAAAACCTTTCCAGAATGTGGCGAACTGCGCGGGAACTTTTTCGGCCTCAACGCTCTGTGCATCGCGCAGCGATTTTCGGGAGGCGAGCAGGTAGCCGATGAAACCAAGGGCAGCGATCAGCAGGAACGAGAGGACGGCTACGGAAATCCAGGCGGTTGGAAAAGCGATTCTCTCCTGTGGCATATCAGACGCGTGGTTGCCGGGGCTCCTGGATGGCGCAGCAGCGGGCCGGGGATGAAAGGTGATGACGTATGAACCTTTGGGGAGCTCAACCCACAGCGCGTCGTCGGAGCCTTCCGAAGCGTAATACTCGGAAAGTTTTGAACGAAGACGCCCGGCCTGGACGCGGACCATGGAGTCTACTTGCGGATCAAAGTCGGACTGCCGACCGAAAAGTTCGGTGGCGATTTGATATTCCTTTAGAGGGGCTCCGGGATGCTCCAGGGCATGGTGTCCGAGGTATTTAAGAAGTTTGCAAAGAGATTCCGAGCTATGCAGGGCATGGCTGTTGACCAGTTTTTCGATTTGGCCAAGATAGTGAGCTTGGTCGGTCACCCGGGCTCCTGTTACATGCATGTAACAAGAGGGTATCAAGGCGTGCATGTAACTACAAGATTGGGATTTATTGGAAGTAACCGTATCAAACGCGGTGAGACTTCTCAGCAAAGCGAATACTTGCTACTAGCTTAGGGAATATATCCGTTGAGGGTTGCGGGTCCGGAACTGTAACGTTACAGGGACAGTTTCATTTCAGTTCAGAGCTGTGTTTTCTCGCTCGCTGTCGTGGAGTGAGGACGTGTGTTGGGTGATGCGGATCGAAAGGCGCTGCTCTCCAGGGGTGGAGAGTCGAGTGGCCTAAATCAAACAATCATTTGAAAACTGCCTGGTTGCGCCGCGGGCAAACGTTCCCCGCCGAAGGCAGGCACGCACGTAAGCACACGGCGGACCCTACTGAGACGACACCGGGTTGTGGGTCTCGAGCGGGATTCGTTCAACAAGCGATCGTTCTGAAGCGGTAACCGATAGAAAGGAAATGAGCATGATCCGATCAAAGGCAGTGCAGCTACTGGTGTTATTCGCGCTGGCATTGGGGCTGGCCAAGTGCGGATTTGCCCAGGGGGATACGGCGCGGCTGCAAGGGACAGTCAGTGATCCGTCCGACGCCGCGATTGTGGGGGCCACAGTGACAATTACCAACACCGGGACGGGACGAGTCGCGACGGCGCAAACCACAGATTTGGGGTATTACTCGGTGCCGGCGCTGCCGTCCGGTCACTATCGCGTGGAAGTTTCCCAACAAGGATTCAAGAAGACCGTGCGGGAACTGGACTTGCAGGTGGCCCAGGTGGCGGCTGCGGATTTTCGGCTGGAAGTAGGCGAAGTCACACAGTCAGTGACAGTAGAAGCGGGATCGCCGGTGATCAACCCAGCAGACTCGGCCATCGGCCTGGTGGTGGAAAGCAGACAGGTGACCGAGCTGCCACTGAATGGACGCAACTTTACCCAGTTGGCGACTTTGGTTCCTGGCGTGACACGCGGATTGCCAAGTGGACAAGCCACTGGAGCAGCCGGCAATGCGGAAAGTTTTCGTTACGGAGATGCGGGCGGCGCATCGCTGGCCGTGAATGGTTTAAGGCCGCAAACCAATAACTATATTTTGGACGGGATCGACAACAACGAGTCGTTAATTAACACGATTGTGTTTTTCCCACCGGCCGATGCGATTGATGAGTTTCGCGTGCAAACCAGTGTGGCGCCGGCATCGTTCGGACGGGCCGGCGGAGCCGTGGTAGTAACTTCCCTGAAATCCGGAACGAATGACTGGCATGGAAGCGCATTTTGGTTTAACCGCAATACAAACCTGAATGCGCGGGATTTCTTCAATAACCTGGAGAAACCAGGATACAACCGTAATCAATTTGGCGGAACAGTAGGCGGGCCCGTCATTCGGAATAAATTGTTCATTTTTGGAGACTATCAAGGATTGCGCAGGCGCGTACCTCTCGGAAGTGAAGTGGCTACCGTGCCCACAGATTTAATGAGGCAGGGCGACTTTTCTGAACTGCTGGCAGGGGGAGGCCCAGTGGGCAACCCGACCGGACTGGGACCTCCAATCGTAATTTTGGATCCAACGACGGGAACCCAGTTCATGGGAACCGGCGCGCAGCCCAACGTGATTCCGGCGAACCGAATTAATTCGGTGGGCCTCGCCTATTTGAACGCGTTTCCTGAACCGAATTGCGACGCAACTATCGATGCGCGTTGCCATTCGATCTACCAGAATTATCGTAATACGCGAAAAGTAAACGAGACTTGGAATGACTTTGATATTCGGGTGGACTTTAGCATCAACTCCAACAACTCTATATTTGGACGATTCAGCCGTGGCCGCGCGGATCAGACGAATACAACACGGCTTTCAACCCTTCCTTCTGGTTTCGGTTCGGGAACAAACTTCAACCATCCCTGGGGATCCTCGATCGGATTGACGACGACTATTTCCCCAACTCTCGTCAACGAGCTGCGAGTAGGATTTGTGCGCACGACGTATGGATACCAGGCACCGTTTAATAATGAAGATGTTTGCACGGAGTTGGGGATCGTGAATTGCAACACGCCTCTGCTGGGCGGGATTGCGTTGATCGGCGGATTCAACAATCAGATCGAGTACACCGGAGACTTTGGGACATATCTTGTGCCGCAGACTGGGTACAACTACAACGACACGCTGACCTGGACGAAAAGTAAGCACACCATCAAAGTGGGTGCAAATATTATTCGACGGCAGCTTAATCTGTTCCGACCGTTGGCAGGAAAAGGGTTCTTTTTCCTGAGCGGAAACGGAACGCAGGGAAATCATACAAACACGGGGTACGAAGTGTCAGACCTTTTGGCAGGGTTCGTGGATACCTACTCACACGGAACCAGCACAGGTATGGTGGGCACACGCAGCTGGGAGAACGGCTTGTTTGTCCAAGATGATTGGCGCATTACGCCGAAGCTGACACTGAACCTTGGCTTGCGTTACGACATTTTGACTTGGCCTGTCGAAGTGGAGGACCGGCAAGCCAATTTTGACATTGCCACCGACGCCATATTGCTTGCGGGCCAAGATGGGAATTCACGGGCACTCGTGAAGGGTGACTACAACAATTTTGGACCTCGTGTTGGATTTGCTTATCAACTGACGGGAGACGGCAAAACGGTGCTGCGTGGCGGCTACGGATTGTTTTACTTTCTGGACCGCGGCGGCATCAGTAACCAGCTGGCCCAAAACCCGCCGTTTGCTGGGCAGAACCAGGTGAGTTATTCAAATGGGTTCCGTATTACCCTTTCCGGCTCGCTCCCCTGCCAGCCGACTTGCACGCAGGCAGAATTGGTGGCGACGAATGCGACGGGGCCCCTGCCAACGGGCGATTTCACGGATCTTGATCTGACAAATCCGACAAATGTAAGCGTGGTTTCTGTTTTGTCCGACAACCGGACGCCGTTTGTTTCGCAGTGGAACTTGCAGGTTCAGCGGCAGCTGGGAAACAACAGTTCCGTGAGCTTGGCCTATGTGGGAACCCACGGGAATCACCTGACGCGTAACTATAATGCGAATCAGCAGCTTTTCGGACAGTCAAGTGATGGAACGAATCCCGACCGCAGCTTGTACCCGCAGCTGGGCAGCATCACGGTACAGGATAACCGCGGCTCCTCCATTTATAATTCACTGCAAGCGCAATACGAGCGGCGTTTCACGAACGGCTTCCAGTTTCTCGGTGCATTCACCTGGTCGAAGGCGATCGACGATTCGTGCGGAGACGCCGATGCCTGTGCGCCGCAACTCTATACAGACTATGCACTCGAGCGCGGGCTTTCGAGCATCGATCAGAACTACACGATGGTGCTGAGTTCGCTTTATGAGCTGCCCTTCGGCCGCGGAAAGCGTTGGGGACATGATTGGTCTCGGGCGCTGGACTTGATTGGTGGCGGCTGGCAGATCAACGGAATCTACTCACTGCAAGCGGGATTGCCGTTTAGCGTGACGGTAGACGGAAATCCTGGCGGCAACCCGGGTACAACTCATGCAGACCGGGTTGGACCGGTCGGGGTCAATCCGGGCGATATCAATAACTACATAGATGGCGCTGGGTTTGCAGTTCCGGCGGCTACTACTTATCCGGACGGCAGCGTGACGTTTGATGCGCCGGGAACATCCGGCAGAAATATCCTGCGTGGACCGGGAAGCTCAAACATTGACCTGGCCATCTTCAAGAATTTTTCGATTACCGAAAAACTCAAGGCCCAGTTCCGAGCGCAAGCCTACAACCTGACAAACACTCCGCATTTTGCAAATCCAAACGCGGATTTCTCGCATCCTGCTTTTCCCGGTGGAAACTTCGGACAAATTACCGGGACAATTCCTTTCAGCTACCGTCAGATGGAATTGGCACTGCGTATCACATTCTAAAACACTCCTGCACGTGAAAAGGCGGGACTGGCGTCCCGCCTTTTTCTTTTTTATGCTCTCGAGGTGCAAACTATGGTCGTGTCTGCTCAGCCAGTTCCGGGAATCTTGCATCGCCAGAAATTCCGCCGCGCTCTCATGGCATTCCTATTCGCTGTCAGCGCACTAGTTGGCCCCATTGTCTCCGCGCAGACGACTGCATCGGACTCTTCAGCTGCCGATGCGCCCAAAGTAAATAAAGTGGAGCCACCGAGCTGGTGGACCAAGCTGACGCCGGAATTGATGGTGCTGGTCTCGGGGAAGAAATTGGAGGCTACGAAAGTTAAGTGCAATCTCGAAACTCTTACGGTGTCGCGAACCCAATCAGCAGCGGGCGGCGACTATTTGTTTGTGTGGTTGAAGATTGGGGCGGATACGAAATCGGGGACGGCGGTTTGCCGGATTACGACCCCGTCGGGGAATACCTCGTTCGAATTGCCCTTGATGGCGCGAGCACAGACCATCCACAGATTTCGCGGGCTGAATGTGGACGATGTGCTGTACCTGATCATGCCGGACCGCTTTGCGAACGGAGATCCGAGTAACGATGAACCGTCGGAAGCGCCGGGATCCCATGATCGCTCGAAAGAACGGGCCTATCACGGCGGTGATTTGAAAGGGATTCGCGAGCATCTGCCGTATCTGAAGGACCTGGGAGTGACCACGCTGTGGCTGACGCCGGTGGTGAAGAACGGCGCGACACAGGACTATCACGGGTATGGCGCGGTGGATTTGTATGCGGTCGAGCCGCATCTAGGAACCATGCGCGACTATCAGGAGTTGGTGAGCAGCGCACACGAGGAAGGAATGAAGGTTTTTTATGACATTGTGCCAAATCATTTGGGGCCGAAGCACCCATGGGTGGCCAATCCACCGTTGCCCGACTGGTTTCACGGCACGCTGCAAAAACACATCGACTCCTACTCGCCGGTGAAAAGCACCTTTTATGCCAAGCCGGAAAAGCGAATGATCAATAACGATCCGTTTGAAGTCATGGCGGATCCCCACGCAACGGATGCGATGCGGAAAAACATTATCGATGGCTGGTTTTTTGGGATTTTGCCCGACATGAATACCGAAAATCCGGTCGTGGCACAGTATCTCGTCGAAAACGCGATTTGGTGGGCGGAAAACAGCGGAATTGACGGATATCGCGTGGATACGTTTGGATATGTGCCGAAGGCTTTCTGGTCGAAATGGAATGCGGGGCTGCACCGGATTTATCCAAACCTGACGACCATCGGAGAAGTGTTTCACCCGGACCCGACCGTGACATCCTTTTTTGTGGGCGGGCGAAAGCAATGGGATGGAATAGATTCGGGCTTGACCACGGTTTTTGATTTCCCCATGTTTTTTGCGATCCGCGATGTTTTGCTGAATGGGGCGCCGACAGGCCGGTTGACGGATGTGCTGCGGCAGGACTCTTTGTATCCGCATCCGGAGTTGCTGGTGCCGTTTTTTGCGAATCATGACGTGCCGCGGTTTGCCGGAGAAAAAGAGAGTTCTGCGGCACGAGTGAAATTGGCCTTTGGATTGACACTGACCATGCGGGGAATTCCTGAACTTTATTATGGTGATGAGATTGGCATGCCGGGTGGCGGAGACCCCGATAACCGGCGGGATTTTCCGGGCGGATGGACGGGCGACGGAAAGAATGCGTTCACGGCGGCTGGGCGCACGAAGGAGCAGGAGGAGATTTTTTCCAGCGTGCAGGCACTGCTGAAGTTGCGGAGGGAACATGTGGCGCTGCGGACGGGCCGGCAGTGGCACTTGTTCGCGGATGCGTCGGCCTATGTTTTTCTGCGGGACGATGAAGATGAGCGGGTGGTGGTGGCCTTTAATAATGCAAAGAGTGTGAAGGAAGTGAAGATCCTGCTGAAGGATACGCCGATCCAGGGAGCGGGCGGCGTAGGACAACTGTACGGGGTGGCGAAGGCGGAAATTACCGGAGGTGAGCTCGTGGTGGAGATGCCGGGACAGACGGTTTCTGTTTTTGCCGTGAATTGAGAACCCAGAAAAAAAGATGGCGAGGCGAGTGCACTTGCAAATTCAAGGCCCCCGAAAATATTCAATCCTACGGAGTGAGGTGGATCGTCCAGTTCTCTTGGGCGGCTGGAACGGTCACAGTGGCTGAGTGAGTGGTGGGGTCGTAGACCCAGGATCTTGTAACCGTGTCGTTAAGCTGTAATTCCCGAGGACTAGAGGCCAGACCAAAGATTTGGACCTGCGTGGTGTTCCACCACGGTCGATACTTCCCTGTTTTCGTTACAGCAGAAATTGCAATGGATTGTGCGGTGACTTCGCAGGAATAGTCGATGCGCAGGACCTCATCCTTTTCATAGGCGAAGCTGTGCCCATCGTCCTGATACAGAGAGCCGGAGCAATGCGGGCCCGGATAGACCCGGAGCTCGAAGGGGCCGACGGGTTTTTCTTCCGTGGACTGCACGAGCGGCTGCATCGGAACGATAGCGCCGGCGCGCACATAGAGCGGCATTTCATCCAGTTGCGGATGCAGAGAGATTGCTTCGGTCTGATTGTGCTTCTGGCTGGTCCAGAAATCGTACCAGTCGCCGGGCGGGAGATGGATGAGCTCGGCGTCCAGTTTCTCTGTGACAACCGGGGCAACAAAGAAATCGCGGCCGAAAAGGAAGTCGCGGTCATCGTCATAGAACTCTGTCGATTGCGGGTATTCAAGGAAGACGGGACGCATGAGCGGGACCCCGGTGCGAACAGCTTCCTCGATACGCGAATAGAGATAGGGCATGAACTTGTAGCGGAGTTCGATGAATTTTCTGCGGATGGCTTCGTGTACGGGGCCATGAACCCACGGCTCCTGGTCAAGCGTTCCTTTCGAAGTATGGTCGCGGTAGATGGGATTGAAAGCTCCGACTTCAAACCACCGGGTAAGCAGGTCCGGGGTCGGAGAGCCGGCAAAGCCGCCGATGTCGTCTCCGACGAGCGGATAGCCCGAGAGGCCCATGCTGACAAGTGTGGGAGTGCTCATGCCTAGATGATTCCAAGTGCTGCTGTTGTCACCGGTCCAGGTGGCGGCGTAACGCTGCGCGCCGGCATAAGCGGCGCGAGTGAGTACAAAGGGGCGCTCGCTCGGTTGGAGTTTGCGTAGGCCCTCGTAGGTGGCGCGGGCGTTTTGCATGCCGAGTACGTTGTGGATGGCGCGATGATCAAGAACCGTGCCGTCATCCAGGCGATGGCGGGTGTCGAGCGGCATGGTCTTGTCTGCCCGGAGAAAAATTGCGGGTTCGTTCATATCGTTCCAGAAGCCGGCAGCTCCCATTTTGACGAAATCCTGGTAGAGACCACCCCACCAGTCGCGCACCCGAGTGAGCGTGAAATCCGGGAAAACGCTCTCGCCCGGCCAAACAACTCCGACATAGGTCGAACCATCGGGATTTTTGATGAAGACGTCCTTCTTTACGCCCGAATCGTAAGGGATGTAGCCGTGGTCCGGGTCCTTTTTTATGTGCAGGTCGGTAATAAGAATGGTGTGGACGTTTTGGGCGCGGAAGTCAGCAATCATCTGCTCGAAGTGCGGAAAATACTCGCGGTTGACAGTGAAAGGGGCGTTGCCCTGTTGAAAATCAATGTCAAAGTAGATGGAGTCGACCGGAATTTTCTTCTGGCGAAGTGTTGCGACGATTTCGCGGGCGCGGGATTCCGGATAGTAGCTGTAGCGGCATTGCTGGTAGCCGAGAGTCCACAGCGGCGGGAGCGGCGAACGGCCAACCAGTGCGGTGTATTCCTGCAAAACTTTCTTAGGGTCGGGACCAGAAAAAAAATAGTAGTTGAGTTCGCCACCCTCGGCACCGAAGGAAAAATAGTCTGGCGATTCCTTGCCGAAGTCGAACGTGCTGCGGTAAGTGTTGTCGAGAAAAAGCCCGTAGGCAGCGCCATTTCTGAGGCCGATAAAAAAAGGAATGGTTTTATAGAGAGGATCGGTGGATTCCTGCCAGCCAAAGGCGTCGGTATTCCACATGGTGAAGGAGCGATTGCGGCGATTCAGGGGGCCGGCTTTGTCACCGAGACCGAAATAGGCTTCATCCGCGGGCATTTTCTTCCAGACATGGAAACGGCGGCCATCGTAAGCCATTGGCAAAGACGGTTCGTCGGCAAGGATTACGTTTCCTGCGGAGTCTTTGAAGGAAATCAGTAGCGGCGACTTGTTGATTTCAACAACAAGATTGGGGGAAGTAAGTCTTATGGTGGACGGCGATTCAGCGATCGATATCTGAGGGGATTGCGCGGGCTGGGTAACGGCCCAGGAAGCGTCTTTCGGGAATGTGCCGGACGGGGCGACGCGAACGCGGACTACGCCATCGCGAAAGGCTGTGATACGAACGTGGGCAGCTCCTGCCGTGAGTTCGACGCCACCCGAAACTTTTTCCGTGCGCTGTACGCTGCCGAGCCGTTGCCATCCCTGGGCAGCAAGACCACCACACAACAAGGCGGGACTGAGCAGCGCGAAAGCGAACCGGCGCATGCAACTCATCATGAGGGGCTCCCAGCAGGATTGCGGAATAAAGCGAACGGCATGAGTACGGACTGGTCTCTTTTCCTTTAACTCGCTAGCCGAGCGGTTGTTGCCCGGTTCTATTATGCCGCAAGCCATTCTTCGAAGAAGAGAGAAGCTTTGCCGCCTTCCATGCGGCGGCGGACAGCGTCCATAACCCGGCAACGGACGCCAGTCGGGCCGTTATAGAGGCCGAGCCAGTACGGGAGGTGTATCTCGGTGGGTTCGCTGAAAATGTCGAGGCGGGGCTCGCGAACTTTGAAAAAGCCCTGCTGGAAGATGATGCGCCAGACCTTTTCGCGGAGAACGGCCTCGGCGCGCTCAACTGGAAGAGACGGCGCGAGAAAATTTCTGGTTTCGATGGTTTGCAGCTGGCCGGCGGCGGGAACTCGGGGAAATTCGAAGAGATCGAGAGAGCCGTGGACGGCGTCCAGGGCGAAGAGCCGGGAATGGGTGGCCTTTGTGAGTTGATATTCAACGCGGAAAAGACGGAACGGGACGTAAACGTCGGCGATGCGCTGGAGCGGGCCGCTTTTCCATCGCCAGTAGAGCGACGCGGGGCCGGAGGAGGAGAAAGCGCGACGGGCGTCCTCCTCGGTGACATTGGGACGCATGATTTGGATGGCCGAGCTTGCCATGATGATTTGGCCGCCACCAGTCCTAGCGGAAATGTATCCACAGAAAAATGACGGTCGCTACGAGAAGGACCGTGAACGCCAGATTGAGGCTGCGCTCGCGCGGCGTTTCGCGTTGGAGATGCGGCACGTTGGCGTCGATAGTGGCCAGTTTTTGATCGACGGTGGCGAAGGTAAGTCCGGCAATCTTTGTTTTTTCCGGCGCCGGGTACATCAGGCTGACGCCAACGAGAACCGCCGTGCAGATCACGAACATGAAGATGGCGTAGTGCAGGAAGTTCATGTCCACCAGCCAGCGGATGGCGCGGGAATCGTAGTGCGCCGTCTTGTCGAGGACTTCGTAAACGAAACGCACTGTCCCCAGTACGAATCCGGTGAGAAGCGAACTGATGGCGCCGGGGCCATTCACGCGGGTCCACAAGATGCCGAAGATGAAGCAGACGGCGATTGGCGGGCTGATGTAGGCCTGTACGCTTTGCAGATAGATGTAGAGCTGGTCGCTGAGGCGGCTGATGAAGGGTACCCAGGCAATGCCCAGGACGACCATGATGACGGTGGCGATTCGTCCGAAGGCTACGAGTTTTTGCTCGCTGGCCTGGGGACGCAGCTTCTTGTAGAAATCCAGCGTGATCATAGTCGACGCCGAGTTGAACACCGAACTCATGGCACCCATCAGAGCAGCAAGCAGCGCTGCGATCATGAGGCCAACCAGGCCAGGCGGCAAAAGGTTGATGATCATCAGGGGGTAGGCCTGGTCACCGTGAGTGACCTTGCCGTTTACCAGCGGGAAAGACTGGGGGAAGAGCGCAAAGGCGATCATGCCGGGAAGAACGAGCAGAAAGACCGGGAGGATTTTCAGGAAGCCGGCAAAGATGGTGCCGGCTTTGGCGTGGCCTTCATCTTTGGCAGAAAGGACGCGCTGGACGATGACTTGGTCGGTACACCAATACCAGATGCCGAGGATGGGTGCGCCAAAGAAGATGCCAGTCCACGGAAAGTCGCCATCGCTGGCGGGCTTGATCATGTGGAAGTAATCGGGGGGAACCAGAGCCCGAAGGCCTGCAAAGCCACCCACTTCGTGCAGGCCGATCACGGTGAGGACGATGGCGCCGGCCAGCAGGATCAAAGTCTGGACAAGGTCGGTGTAGATTACGGCGGCGAGGCCGCCTACCACCGTATAGATGCCGGTGGCGACAATCAAGACGACCGCCACGGTTATCGGACTCCAGGTGACGAAGCTTTTCAGGACTACATTGGCGGCGTATAGATGGACGGAAATTTTTGTGAAAATGTAGGCAATAACCGAAATGCTGGCGAGGTAGGTGGCACAATTGCGATTGAAGCGGCGTTCGAGAAATTCCGGCATGGTGAAGACATTGGAACGCAAGTAAAAGGGTACGAAAACCCAACCAAGAAGCAGGAGCATGAGACATGCGAGCCACTCAAAGTGTCCGACGGCGAGGCCGGAAGCGGCCCCGGTCCCCGCGAGACCGATGAAATGCTCAGTGGAAATGTTTGAAACGAAGAGCGATGCGCCGATGGCGAACCAGCCGATGTTGCGGCCAGCCAGGAAGTAGTCCTCCGACGTGCGTCCTTTCTTGGCAAAGTAGAACCCGATGCCGAAGATAATGACGAAGTAAACCGCGATAATGACGAAATCTACCGTTGTAAGTGTGCGGTGGGTTGCGGCGACCGCCGATGCAAACAGCATCCATGCCTCCTTGGCAACAACCGGTTGCAATGGAACCGGATCTAGTTTTCTCAAGCGCGAACCACGAGAAGGCGCGCTCCCCTGGCCACGACTAGCCCACCCGGTGCATCCAGCCAGCGGCGCCGGAGAGATGGGCCTGTGCAAGTAAATCGATTGGGCGAAGTTTATAACAGGCACAGACCAGGCTCAATGGGAGTTTGTTTACATCCCGGAGACAGCAACGGATGGTAAGGTAGAGTGCGGTTTGCCGTTAGGCGTGGAAACGGGTAAAAATGGAGGGGAGGAAGCGATGAAGAAACTGCTGTTCTTGCTGTTCTTTGGAGCGTTCATGGTCATGGCTGCAGATAAGACGGTTTACGACTTTACGATGAAATCGATTGAAGGTCAGCCTGCGCCCCTGGCCGCCTACAAGGGGAAGGTCGTATTGCTTGTGAATGTGGCCAGCCGTTGCGGGTACACCCCGCAGTACACGGCGCTCGAGTCGATCTATGAGAAATACAAGGACCACGGATTTGTGATTGTAGGAATTCCCGCGAATAATTTTGGCGGGCAGGAACCCGGGACGGATGCGGAGATCAAGACGTTCTGCACCGCAAAATATCAGGTCACTTTCCCGATGATGAGCAAGGTGTCGGTGAAAGGTGACGACAAGACCCCGCTTTATCAATTCCTAACGGACAAAGGGGCAAACCCGAACACGGGCGGCGAGATCAAATGGAACTTCACAAAGTTTCTGGTCGGCCCGGATGGGCGGGTAGTTACCCGGTTTGAATCGGACGTGAAGCCGGATTCGCCGGAAGTGACCGGCGCGATTGAAAAAGCTCTGGCGACCCTTAAGCACTAAAGCAGGAAACGGCTGGGCAATGGTCCGGTCCGTGAGTTTGCGGTAAATCGCCACGCCGCTCGCCCGAGCGGCGTGGCTTTCCGTCAAGTCTCGAATTGTTATTTCTCATGCCGATACTTTCTCTCGACGGCGTCTCCAAACAATATTCCAATGATGGTGAGAGCGTGCATGCGCTGGACGGCGTGTCGCTCGAAGTCGAGCGTGGACAGTTTGTCGCGCTAGTCGGCCGGAGCGGATGCGGGAAGTCGACGCTTCTGAATCTTGCCGGAGCCATGGACTTCCCTACGTCCGGGCAGGTGCTGCTGGATGGAGTGGATACCTCTTTGTTGAAGGATGCGGCGCTGACGCAGCTGAGGCGAGCGAAGGTCGGATTTATTTTTCAGTCGTTTCAACTGCTGCACACGCTGACGGTTTTTGAAAACGTGGAATTGCCGCTCTTGCTGGCAGGCAGAAGCGACGCTCGGACGGCAGCCAAGGAACGATTGGGCTGGGTGGAGATGGACGGGCTGGGAGAACGGTACCCGCACCAGCTTTCCGGCGGACAGATGCAGCGAGCGGCGATTGCCAGGGCGCTGGTGCATTCCCCGAGCGTCTTGCTGGCGGATGAGCCAACGGGAAATCTGGATACCACAACGGGAAACGTGATTCTGGAAGTGCTGCAGCGGCTGACCCGGGAGCAAGCGACCGCGACGATCATGGCGACGCACAGCGTGGAAGCTGCGGCGGTGGCGGATGTGGTGGTGAAGCTGCGAGACGGACGAATCGAAGAAATTGTGCGGCGCTGAGATGTCGCGCCTGCTGGTTTTCTACCGATTGCTGGTGCGCCCGGTGTTTCAGGAACCCGTGCGAAACGCGCTGACCGTTTTGGCGGTGGCGCTCGGCGTTGCCGTCGTGCTGGCCATTGAGCTCGCCGGGAATGCCGCGACAGGCTCATTTCGCTCTTCGATGGAAGCCCTGGCCGGAGCGAGCCAGCTAGAAGTGGTCGCCTCGGGCGGCGTGCCGGAAGAGATCGTGGGACAGCTGGCGGCGCTTCCGTATGAGTTAGGAATTTCCCCCCGTATGGAAGATTTTGCTTCGTTCGAGACCACCAAGCGGACTCTGCCTTTGCTGGGTTTGGATTTTATTGGCGAAGGCGGCCGTTTCGCCGAAACACCCGCCGCGGGCGCAAGCGGGTCTTCGCACCATAGCCGAGAGGAGACGCTGAAGCGTCTTGGCGACGAGCGGAGCATTTGGATTGGTTCGAGTGAGGGAATTGCCGTCGGCGAACGCGTTCGCCTGTTGCTCAATGATCGAGTGCGGGAATTTATCGTACGCGGTGTGTATCCCGATTCAAATGGGAATGAATCCGCGATTGTTATGGATCTTGGCGCGGCGCAAAGAGTGCTAGAACGATTTGGCAGGGTCGACCGGATACTGGTGAAAGTTCCTGCGACGGAAAATGTCGAGAAATGGCAGGAACGATTGCGCGGGGCTCTACCGGGCGGAATTGACATTCGCTTGCAAGGGACTGCAACGGTCGAGAATCGCAAGATGCTGGCGGCGTTCCGTTGGAACCTGCGGCTGCTGAGCTATATTTCTCTTATCGTCGGAGCCTTTCTGATTTACAACGCGATTGCAATTTCCGTGGTGCGGCGGCGGGCAGAAATTGGAATTGCCCGCGCCCTGGGAGCCAGCCGGACGAGTGTGCTCGCCGCGTTTGTCGGCGAAGCGGCCTGTTTTGGGCTGACGGGCGCGCTGGTGGGGTTGCCGCTCGGACGATTGATGGCTTCTGGCGCGGTCCGTTTGATGGGGGCTACCGTCAATGCCATCTACGTGAGCAGTAGACCTGGGGACATCGCATTGACGTGGGAATCGGTGCTACTAGCGGTGCTGATTGGCGTGGGAATTGCCGTCGCGTCGGCCTATTCTCCGGCGCGAGAAGCGTCGCTGGTGTCGCCAGTGGAAGCGATGGCGCGGGGACGACGGGAATTCGACGTGCGCGTTCGTAAGGTGCGGGATTTGTGGATTGCCGCGGCGCTGGCGGTGGCCGCGGCTGGGGCTTCCGACGCTCCGGCTGTCGCAGGAAAGCCTCTATTTGGCTATCTGGCGGCGTTTCTGCTGATTGTGGCGGCGGCATTTGCAATTCCCTTTTTCGTCGACGCTTTTACTTCGCTGTTCGGCAAGATTTTAAGGAAATTACTGGGCGTCGAAGGATTGCTGGCCTCGCGAAGTTTGCGCGCGTCGCTCGGGCGGACTTCAGTACTGGTTGGCGCGCTGGCAACGGCGATGGCCATGGTCGCGGCCGTGGGCATCATGGTGGGAAGTTTCCGCGAAACGGTGGTGGCCTGGATGGGGGATCAACTGCCTGCTGATTTGTATTTACGGCCGGCAGGAAATCAGGGACCGGATCGCCATCCGACGATTTCGCTCGAGCTGGCTGAAGAAATTGCGCGGCTTCCGGGAGTCGCCGCCGTAGATCGTCTGCGCGCTTACGAAATCGACTATCAAGGTATGCCCGTAACGCTGGCGTCGGTCGACTTCAGCATCCCGCGAACTCGTCACGATTCGAAGTTTTTCTCCGGGCGGCCCACGGTTGACGTTCTGGCCGAATTGAGCAACCAGAACGCTGTCATTGTGAGCGAGCCTTTCACTTACAAGCATCACGTCAAAACAGGAGACTCGATCACGCTCGGCCTGGGCGCCAGGCAGATAACATTTCGCGTAGCCGATGTCTATTATGACTATTCGAGCGAACGCGGAAACATCCTGATGGACCGCCAGACGATGCTGCGCTATCTGCCCGACCCAACACCTTCCAATCTTGCGGTTTACGTTGCGCCCGGCTTTCCAGTAGCGGATGTGCGCAGTGCGATTGCAAGGGGCACGCAGGCGCGCAGCGTACTTATTTTTTCGAATCGCGATTTGCGGGGCGAAGCGATTCGAATTTTTGATCGGACATTTGCAATTACGTATGCGCTGGAGGGAGTGGCTGTGGTTGTGGCGGTGATGGGAGTGGTCGGAGCGCTGCTGGCGCTGGTGATCGACCGGCGAAGAGAACTCGGATTGCTGCGCTTTTTGGGAGCGGCTTCAGGCCAGATTCGGAAATTGATTCTGGTGGAGGCGGGGCTCATTGGGTTGCTCGCAAATATGGCGGGCCTCGCGCTGGGGTTTGTCATGTCGCTGGTTCTTATTTATGTGATTAACAAGCAATCGTTTGGATGGACGATACGTTTTCATTTGCCCGTGGCGATACTCCTCGGCGCGCTGACAATTGTTTACGCCGCGACGGTTCTGGCGGGATTGTATCCTGCGCGAGTGGCGGTCCGTATGAACCCCCTTGAGGCTGTGCATGAAGAGTAGGTCAAGCGTGCTCGCCGTAGGGATGCTGCTCGTCCAACCGATGCTGGCGCAATACCAGGTGGCATTGCCGGGATACAAATATGAATTCCCGCGCGATCATTTCAATCATGAAGCCTTTCAGACCGAGTGGTGGTATTACACAGGAAACTTGAAAGCTACGGGCGGACGCCGTTACGGGTTTGAGCTGACATTTTTTCGCCAGGGCGTGGATCGCGATTCGGCAAAAAACAGAGTTTGGGATGTGCAGGATATGTATCTGGCGCATCTCGCGTTAAGTGACCTGGACGGCCAGCACTTTTATCATGATGAGCGCTTGAACCGCGCGGGACCGGGCATCGCCGGAGTGAGCGAAGTTGAGAAGCGCATCTGGAACGGCAATTGGCAAGTCCGATGGTCCGGTGAGGAGTTGCACTTGTCGGCACCCGATGAGCAGTTCAAGTTGAACCTCGTGATGCATGCAGAAAAGCGGCCCGTGATTCATGGCGAAAACGGCATTAGCCAAAAGGCGGCCGGTGCGGGGCGAGCCTCACACTATATTTCATTGACCCGCCTCGCCGCCAGGGGATCGATTGAAGTAGCAGGAAAGAAAACGGATGTTGCAGGGACGGCGTGGATGGATCACGAATTCTTTACCCAGCAGCTGGACAGTGGACAGACGGGATGGGACTGGCTCAGCTTGCAACTTGAAGATCATACTGAACTCATGCTGTATCACTTCCGCCGCAAGGACGGGACGATCGATCCCTATTCGGCAGGGACGTATGTTGACGCAAGCGGTGCGGAGACCCGGTTGAAGTGGAATGATTTTGTGATTACCCCGGTGGGTAAAAATTGGTCAAGCCCGGAAACCCACACGGTGTATCCAATCGAGTGGGAGATTGCGATTCCGCGGCTCGGAATAGAGCTGCGAGCCAGCACGCCGCTCGGCGAACAGGAGTTGACCGGGAAAACAAAAATTGCGCCCAGCTATTGGGAAGGTGCAATTGCGGTGGAAGGGACGAAGAACGGGGCCGCCTGCCGCGGCGTTGGGTACCTCGAAATGACCGGGTACGACCGGTCGGTGGTTATTCCCAACTGAGCCAAGAACGGGAATCTTGACTTCAGGGTGACAATAATAGAAAGTAAAAGAAATAAAGAGAAAGTATAAGCAAATAACGGAGCGAACTTGTGAAAATAACGCAAGGGAAATACCAAGGACTGAGGGCCGTTTCCGACCGTCGGGGTGTGATCGCGGCGTTAGCGATTGACCAAAGAAGTGCGCTACAGAACCTGATCGCGAAGGCCAAAGGGATTGAAACGACAGCAGTTCCGGGCGAGATGCTGGAACAGTTTAAAGAGGCCGTGAGCCGCGTTCTAACGCCGCATGCCAGTTCTATTTTGCTGGACCCGGAATTTGGGCTGCCGGCATCAAGAAGCCGGGCCAAGAACGCTGGCCTCCTGCTGGCCTACGAGCAAACGGGCTACGACAAGAACGTTCCGGGAAGATTGCCGAGACTTCTGGATCACTATTCGGTCCGCAGGCTGGTGGAGGCCGGGGCGGACTGCGTCAAAATCCTGCTTTATTATTCGCCCTTCAGTAGTGCCGAGGTCAACGATCTAAAATATGCCTGGGTCGAACGCATCGGCGGTGAGTGTAAGGCCGCGGATGTCCCATTTTTTCTTGAGTTGGTGGGCTACGCAGATGGTGTGGAGGAGAAGAGCGCTGCTTACGCGAGAGTTAAGCCGGAGGTTGTGACGCGCGGAGTCGAGGAGTTTTCCAAGCCGGCCTACGCAGTGGACGTATTGAAGGTCGGGGTGCCCGTGGCAATGGCTTTTGTCGAAGGCCGTGCCGCAGCGAATGCCGAGCAAATCTACACGCGCGAAGCAGCGAAAGCGCATTTCCGCCAGGCATCGGACGCGGCCAAGCTGCCCTTTATTTATTTGTCGGAAGGGGTTAGCAACGAAACGTTCAACGAAGCTCTGGAGATTGCGGCCGAGGCTGGTTCCGCATTTTGTGGAGTCTTGTGCGGTCGGGCGACCTGGAAAAATGGAGTCGAGATTTTTGTCAAGCAAGGAATGGATGGGCTCAATGCCTGGCTCGCTGACGAAGGCGTGCGAAATATTGAAAATGTGAACAAGCAGCTGAAGGCGGCCAAGTCCTGGTTTGACGCTTATGAGGCGCCCGCAAGTGGCGCTGTTTCCCGATAAGAAAGACACAAGGGGCTCATCCCAGAAATGTTTCTGTGTATCAGCGCCAATCCGGCGATCGATAAAAGAATGCGCGTGGCCCGATTGCTGGTGGGCCAGGTGAATCGTGCGAGTGCGGTTCAGCCGAACCCGGGCGGGAAAGCGGCGCATGTGGCCATGGTGCTGCGGGCACTTGAAGCTGATCCTTTGTGGATAGGATTTGCGGGCGGAGCCAGCGGCATGGAGCTGGATGCGGGATTGCGGGAGATAGGGATTCGCACTCATCCGGTTACCATGGCCGAGAGTACGCGCGAGAACCTGGAGATTTTGGATGGCAGCGGCGGAGTGACCGAGATCTTGGAGCCAGGCGGCGCGCCTACAAAGCAGGAAGTCCTGGCCTTTCAGGCTCGATGTGAAACCGAGTTCGCAGCCGGAGGCGAAAAACAGATTGTTATTATTTCCGGGAGCCTTCCGCCTGGCATGGAGGCCGACTGGTATTCATGGTTGATCCGGGAAGCGCATGCCAGAGGATGCACGGTTTTTCTCGATACCAGTGGCGAAGCGTTGCGTTCCGGCTTGGCCGCGGGCCCCGATTTTGTGAAGCCGAATCGCCATGAAGCCGAAGAATTGACGGGAATACAGATTACGGATTCGCCCTCAGCGAGGAATGCGTTGCACCGAGTGATCCAGGCGGGAGCAAAAAGCGCAGCGATAAGTCTCGGTGAGAATGGACTCGTATATTGCTCGGGCAGCAAGGGCGAGATTTATTTTGCCCGTCCACCCAAAGTGAACGTGAAGTCCACAGTCGGCTGCGGCGACGCGACGGTGGCGGGTTTTGCCTATGCCGCACACGCGAACTTGCCGGCGAGGGAAGCTGTGTTGCTGGCGGCGGCTTGTGGTACCGCCAATTGTCTGGCGGACGCGCCAGGCCGAGTTTCGCTTTCCGACATTCAAGCATTCCAGATAGAAATGCAGATAGAAGAAGCAAGGAAAGCCTAGACACGCAGGGTTGGGAGACGATCGTGCCGACTTTTGATGTAAGTGTCGTGGGGGAACTAAATCTCGACTTGATTCTTTCCGGATTGCCTCCAACGATTGAACTGGACCGGGAACATCTGGCGACGGATTTGGCGATTACCCTGGGGAGCTCTTCGGCGATTTTTGCGCACAACCTGGCCTTGCTGGGAAACAGGGTTGGCTTTAGTTCCGCGGTCGGCAGTGACCGATTGGGAGAGATTTGCCTTGAGCGGCTGGGCGAGTCGGGCGTGGATTTGTCGCGCGTACGGAGATTTGCGGGGAAACTCACCGGACTCACGGTCATACTGCCGCAGCAGACCAAGCGCTACATTCTGACGTACCCCGGAACGATGTTTGAGATGAAGTTTGAGGATCTCGATCTGCAGTATGTTTTTTCGGCCAGACACTTTCATCTTTCATCCTATTTCTTGCAGCGGGCCTTGCGGCCGCGAATCGCAGAACTTTTTCAAGAAGCGAAACGCGCCGGCCTCACCACTTCGCTCGATACCAACGATGACCCGGACGACGCCTGGGGTGAAGACCTGCTGCAGGTACTCCCGTATGTCGATGTTCTGCTGCCGAATGAACAGGAAGCCTGCCGGATGGCGAGAAAAAACGATCCCGATGAAGCGGCGGAATTTCTGTCGGCGAAAGTTCCCCTGGTGGTGATTAAACGCGGGGCAGGAGGGGTCGTGGCGCGGAGAGGCAGCCAAGCGTTCCAGGCCATGCCGCAAAAGACGGAGGCTGTAGACTCCGTCGGAGCGGGAGACAGCTTTGACGCGGGATTCTTGCACAAATTCGTCCGCGGCGCCGGAATTGAAGAGTGCCTGGCATACGGGAATCTTACCGGAGCTCTATCTGTAACGCGTGCCGGGGGAACCGAAGCGTTCCGGGATGCAAACCATCGCGAGCATTTCCTCGCCGGCCGCGCTTGAATTCAAGAAGGCCTCGGCCGCTCCAGCTTCATGGCTTCCGCGATTACGTCCGTGTACTTCAGACCTGCGCCGGTGTTGAAGAGCACGACGCGATGGTCAGGCGTCAAAAACCCGGTGGAAAGCAAATGGTCATAGGCCACAGTGGCAGCGGCGCCCTCCGGTGACAGGAAAACACCTTCGTTGCGCGCCCAGTCCTGAAGAGATGCGAGAATTTGCTCGTCGGAAAACGAAAGTGCAATGCCTTCTGATTCCCTTAATATTTCCAGCATGATGTAGTCGCCGTATGGTTTAGGAACGCGTAGGCCGGAGGCAAAGGTGGAAGCGTTTTGCCACATCTGGCTGACGGCTTCTTTTTGTTCGAATGCGCGGGTTACCGGAGCACAGCCCGCGGATTGCACAGCGATCATGCGGGGACGCTTGCCTGGCTTGACCCAGCCAAGTTCTTCGAGCTCCCCGAACGCTTTCCACATGCCGATCAGACCCACACCACCCCCGGTCGGGTAAAACACGGCGTCGGGGTATTCCCAGCCGAGTTGTTCGACCAGTTCATAGCCCATGGTTTTCTTGCCTTCAATGCGGAAAGGCTCTTTAAGCGTGGAAATGTCAAACCAGCCTTCCTGTTCCTTGCGCTCGGCAACCATTCTTCCGCAATCGGAGATAAGGCCATCCACCAGCGTGACGTTGGCGCCGTAAAGTACGGCCTCCAGATAGTTGGCAAACGGAACGTCTTTGGGCATGAAAATATTGGCCTCAATTCCGGCGGCGGCAGCGTAGGCAGCGAGCGCTCCGGCGGCGTTTCCCGCCGAGGGTACGGCAAGTTTGCGCAGGCCAAAATGTTGCGCCATGGTGACGGCCAGAGCCAGGCCGCGTGCTTTAAAGCTACCCGTTGGATTCGCGCCTTCTTCTTTCAGGTAAACGTTTGGATATCTGCGACTGCGAATCACGGGAGTCCAGCCCTCGCCGAGCGTGACCGGAGTTACTTCAGGTAGAACGGAGCGATAGCGCCACATTCCGGGCCAAGCGGAACTGGTAGCGTCTTTGGAAATAATTTCGCGATTGGCAATTCCGCGAAGCGGCGTCAGATCGTAGCGAACGTAGAGAGAACCTGCGCACTTGGGGCACACCGTTTGGGGCTTGGCGCTTTCGGCAGTGGCGTGGCAACGCGAGCATTCAAAATGTTTTATTGCGGGCATCCCTACACAGTAACAGCGCAAAGAATGCTTGGGCAAGACGTCCTCGGTGACGCTCGAACAGATTCTCTTTGTTGAATGCATGGTAAGGGCTATGCTATCGGCCGTACACATCCATGAATAAACGCAAAAACGACCAGGCCGTTCCAGCCAGTAGCACCCGCCATTTCGTCTTATTCGTTTTCACAGGACTATTTTTATTTGCAATGGGTTCGCTGCTGCCGGTATGGGGTGACTGGCATCACTTGGCGGCGGCGATTCGATGGTCGGGACTGTTTTTGCTGGCCGGAGCTGGGGTCGGAAGACGGTCCCTAACGTATTGGATTTTTTTTGCCATGTTTTTCGGGTTGGAGATTGGACTGGACCAGCCGCAATTCGCCGAACACCTGCGCGTCCTGAGCGATATTTTCCTGCGACTGATTAAGGTGATTGTCGCTCCGCTGATTCTGGGAACTCTGATTACCGGCATCGCCGGACACGGGAATTTGAAAAGCGTGGGAAGGTTGGGGCTGAAAAGCCTGATCTATTTTGAAGTTGTAACCACGTTTGCGCTCCTCATTGGCGTGGCTGCCATCAATATCAGCGGGGCGGGAAAAGGACTGGTAGTTCCGCAAAATTCAAACGTGCCAGCACCGGCCGCCGCTGCTCCCATGCATTGGGATGACTTCCTGTTGCATGTGTTTCCTGAAAATATTGTGAAGTCCGTCGCGGAAAACCAGATTCTGCAGGTTGCCGTGTTTGCGGTGTTGTTTGCGATTGCCCTTACGCTAATCCCGACGGAAAAGGGCGCGCCGATTTTGCATTTCGCCGAATCACTGGCGCAGACGATGTTTTCGTTCACGAATATCGTGATGTATTACGCTCCCATCGGTGTCGGTGCCGCCATGGCCTATACCGTGGGTCACATGGGGGCAGGAGTGCTCTGGCCTCTCGGCAAGTTGCTGCTAACGGCGTATTTAGCGCTCATTGCTTTTATCTTGATGATTTTGTTGCCGATTGCGGTGATCGCCCGCATACCGCTTGGCCGTTTTTTGCAGGCCGTTGCCGAACCGGCGACGATTGCTTTTGCAACGAGTACCTCGGAAGCGGCGCTGCCGCGAGCGATGGAGGCGATGGAAGAGTTTGGTGTTCCACGGCGAATTGTTTCGTTTGTAATTCCGGCCGGATACAGCTTCAATCTGGATGGCTCGACGCTTTATTTGGCCCTGGCTTCGATTTTTGTCGCACAGGCGGCGGGGATTGAAATGTCGTGGTCGGCACAGCTCCTGATGATTTTTACCTTGATGCTGACAAGTAAGGGTGTGGCCGGGGTGCCGAGGGCGGTATTGGTTGTCTTACTGGCAATGGCGGCGACGTTTCATCTCCCGACAGAGCCCATTTTTCTGATTCTGGGCGTCGATGCGCTGATCGATATGGCGCGTACGGCGGTCAATGTGATTGGCAATTGTCTGGCTTGTGCCGTGATGGCTCGTTGGGAAGGCGAGCTGGCGACGCCTCCCCCGGATTTGCCGGTCAGCTAGGCGATTGCCGGTCTTCCAAATTTTTCCCGAATTTCAAAACCAGCTGCAATAGATCTTCAATCTGCGTTTTGGAAGTGACTGGATTCATACAAGTCAATTTCAAACATTGCTTCCCGGCGACCACGGTGTGACCAACGACAGCCGCCCCGGTTTCAAAAAGACGCTGGCGGAGTGTCGCATTGAAGCTGTTGGCCTCAATTTCTGTCCGCTGCGGCTTGTAGCGAAAAACCACGCAGCCCAGCTCCGGTTCATGAAGCAATTCCAATTGCGCATGGGAACGGATGAAAGCTGCCGCATGGATGGCCTGTTCGACGGTGGCGTCGACCATTTCGGCAAATTTCCTGCGTCCGAGCGTTTGCAGAGAAACCCACAGTTTCAGCGCGTCGAAACGGCGGGTGGTTGCCAGCGAGCGGGTGACCAGATTGGGAATGCCAAGTTCTTCGTGAAGCTCAGGATTCAGATAGTCGGCGTTTAGCTTCATAAAACGGAAATTAGCGGCATCGCGAAGCAGGAAAGCAGCACAAGAGATCGGTTGCCAAAAAAGCTTGTGAAAATCCAGGCTGATGGAGTCCGCTTTTTCAATCCCGGATAATTTGTCGCGATGGCGCGGCGAAAATAACATCGCTGAGCCGTACGCGGCATCGATATGAAACCAAGCTCCGAATTGTGAGGCCAGGTTTGCGCTTTCATGCAATGCGTCGATGGATCCGAAATCGGTGGTACCGGCCGTCGCCACGATGGCCATCGGGACTCGGTCGGACTGCTTCCCCTGGGTCAGGGCCGCTTCCAGGGCCTTGAGGTCCATGCGGAAAGAATCGTCAGTGGCAATGCGAATCACGCTGCTGGTCCCCAGACCGAGTTGCGCGGCCGACTTCTCGGCGGTGAAATGAGCCGCTTCCGAGCAAAAGATGCGAAGCTGGCTCGCCTGCGGTGGAAGTCCTCTGCTCTGCGCGGACCAGTTCCAGTGCTTCAGAAGACACGCGTCACGCGCCAGCAGGAGCGCCATATAGTTGGACTGGGAGCCGCCGGAGGTAAATATGCCGCTGGCCTGGGGTCCTAGGGCGACCTCTCGGCACAGCCACTGCAGAATTTGGTCTTCCAGGATGGTTGCGGCCGGAGCCTGATCAAAGGAGTCCATGGATTGGTTTAAGGCGGTGAGAATCAACTCGGCGGCCAGAGCGGGAATTACAGGTGGACAGTGCAAGTGCGCGGCCGTGTTGGCCTCTGTCGTATTCACTGATTCGGAAATTATGGCCGAACTCTGGCGGAGAACTTCCTGCACTGGAACGGAAGCGTCCGGAAAGATATCTGTGGCCAGCAATTCGGACAGCGCGGACGCGTCCTTGCCGCTGTAAGAGTGCTTTGGCAGCGCCTGACAGAGAATTTCGACAGCTTTGGCCATGGTTTCTCGATAGGCAGTCTGGCTTTGGGGGAGGTTTGTCAGGAATTCGGTTTCAAACACGTTCGCTCCTGTTTTTCTGGCGCTGAATCGAGTATTTTCATTGTTCTAAATTCGGAAAAAATTGCCAGGGATGATATTCGCACGCAGACCGCGAATGGGAGGCCACATTTCTGCTGCCGGAGTGACGGCCGCCAACGAGACGACGAGCCACCGGTTTCTGCGTTTCCCTTTCACTGGATGAAATCCGGTCTAAGAAAATCGTTTGTCTAATAATTTTCGCTATTGTACTCTCGGGGCACAACCCTGAGTGCCGGGGCAGTGCCCGCTTGGAATGAACTGCGACAGGTTGGCAATGTCAGGATCAAGTGAGGAACGGGAACCCATGAAACGCGCTCTTTCTGCGATTTTGTTGCTTGCGGGCTGCGCAGCGACCTCGTTTGGCCAGATGCAGCACGGCATGCCGGAGGGTCCAGCTCCTACCTTTACAAAAGACGTAGCGCCAATCCTGCAGAAGCACTGCCAAACGTGCCACCGCCCCGGCGAAGCCGGGCCCTTTTCCATGCTCACGTATGAAGACACCAAGCCCTGGGCCGGGCTCATCAAACACGCCGTCACGCAAAAAATCATGCCGCCGTGGTTTGCCGATCCGCAATACGGCCATTTTTCCAACGAACGTCGTCTCTCCACCGAAGAAATTCGCACTCTCGTGCAGTGGGTCAACGCCGGCGCGCAAAAGGGCGACCCCAAGGACATGCCGCCTGTCCCTGCCAATTTCGTCGAAGGCTGGGGCATTTCCAAGCCCGACGTCATTTTCGAACTCCCTCGCCCTTTCTCGGTCCCGGAACAAGGCATGATGGAATATAAATACGTCATCGTTCCCACCGGCTTCAGAAAAGATACTTGGGTCCAGCAAATTGAAGTCCGTCCCACGGACCGCTCCGTCGTCCATCACATCATTGCCTATCTTCGCGAGCCGGGTTCGAACTATTTCAAAGACATGAAAGCTGGCGTTTTCTTTGAAGCCCCTCCTCCCAAACAGGACGAAAAAACCGACACCAGTGCACTCCCCAGTGACTTCCTCGTCGGCTACGCGCCCGGCCAGCCTGCCGAAATCTTGCAGCCCGGCCAGGGAAAACTAATCAAAGCCGGCACCGACATCGTTTTTGAAGTCCACTACACGCCCAACGGCAAAGCCACCACCGACCGCACGCGCCTCGGCCTGGTCTTCGCCAAAGAAACTCCCAAAGAACGCGTCCTCACCATGTCCGTCGTTAACGGAAAATTCAAGATTCCTCCGGGCGACCCCAACTATCGCGTAGATGGCTCCTGGGAAGCGCTGCGCGACGTCAAACTCGCCGGATTGCATCCGCACATGCACGGCCGCGGCAAAGATTTTGACTATCGCCTCATCTTCCCGGATGGCCGCACAGAAAAAATTCTGAACGTTCCCGTTTACAACTGGCATTGGCAACTTTGGTACAACTTGGCGGAACCCATCGCTTTGCCTAAGGGGACAAAAATCGAATGCACCGCTCATTTCGATAATTCCGCCAACAACCCGGAAAATCCCGACCCTAGCAAAACCGTCATCTGGGGCCAGCAAAGCTGGGACGAAATGATGGTCGGCTTCTTCAACGTCATCTTCGACGCCAAAATGCCGTCCAGCGAGCTCTATCCCCCGGGCGAAGCCCCGACGACGGCCAAAAATTAGCAGCGAACAGCTTTGTCTAGGAACGATCGAGTGCGTCCATGGCTTGTGTACTGTAGGTAAAATATTCGATGAAACTCTCGCGCATCTTCTGCATGCTGTTGAGTCTGGCCTTGTGCGGCCTCTGCGCCGCGCAAACCGCCCCCCCGAACGCGACTCCTAGAAAAAAACGCTTGCTGATCATCGGCGAAGAAAAAGGCTACCGCCACGAGTCCGTTTCACACGCCATGGCCACCCTCGAACACCTCGGCCGCGAAAATGGCTTGTGGGACACCACCATTCGCACCGATACCGAAGCCCTTACCAAGCGGAAACTCGAGTACAACGCAAAAAACCTGAACGATTTTGACGCTGTGGTCTTTTTCACGGGCGGAACCCTGGAAATGACGCCTGAACAAAAATCAGACTTCCTTTCCTTCATTCACGATGATGGCAAGGGTTTCGTCGGCATTCACAGCGCCACGATCACTTTCACGGATTGGCCCGAATACGGCGAAATGATCGGTGGCTATTTCGACGAGCATCCCTGGGTCACCTTTGACGCACCCATCCTGGTCGAAGATCCCAATTTTCCCGGCATGTCCCAGTGGCCCAAATCTTTCGTCCTGCGCGATGAAATCTACCAAATCCGGAATTACTCCCGCGAAAAACTCCGTGTTCTCCTTCGTCTGGACGCCAGCAAGCTCGATCTCAACAATCCCCGCGTCCATCGCAAAGACAAAGATTTTGCAGTAGCCTGGGCCAAAACATACGGTCGGGGCCGCGTATTCTATTCCACGCTCGGCCATCCGGAAGAAAACTGGGACAATCCCAAAATGCAGGAAATGTATGTCGGCGCAATTAAATGGGCCATGGGCTTGGTCGATGCGGACGCTTCGCCGCGGCCGCTGCCGGCAGACTGACCGACTTGGGTCTCATCGAAACTGTGTAGCTGAATCGTGAAATAAATTGTGCAGGCCAGGGGCTTCGGCCCCGGAACGCCGGAGGCAACTTAGACCATGTGGCATCGCTTATTTGTCACCGCTTTCCTGTTCTTTCTCTTTTCCCCTTCCCTGCTCTCCGCCGACGAACCGTCGACCCATCCCATCCTGGCCCTCGGCTCTGCCGCTCCTGACTTTTCTCTCCCCGGCGTTGATGGAAAAACACACAGTCTCAAGGACTATGCCTCCAGCCCGGTACTGGTTGTCGTTTTCCTCTGCAACCACTGCCCCATCGCTCAAATGTACGAACAGCGCGTCCAAGAACTCGAAAACGACTACAAAAACAAGGGTGTCGCGGTCGTTGCCATCCAGCCCAATGATCCTAAAGCCATTCGTATCGACGAGCTGGATTCGTCCGACCTTAGTGACTCCCTGGAAGAAATGAAAATCCGGGTCGCCTACAAGAATCTCCACTACCCGTATCTCTACGACGGCGAAACGCAGAGCGCCACCCGGGCCTACGGCCCGCAAGCCACGCCCCACGTCTTCGTTTTCGACAAAGACCGCAAGCTCCGCTACGAAGGCCGTTTCGACAACAGCTACCGGATCGAGCTGGTGAAAACGCGGGACGCGCGCAACGCCATCGACGCCGTGCTTGCGAACAAAGAGATCCCCGTCAAACACACTGGCGTTTTTGGCTGCTCTACGAAATGGGCGGAAAAGCAAACCCAGCGGATCGAAGCTTTACAAAAACTGGATACCCAACCCACCCAGCTCGAAATGGCCAGCGCTGACGATTTGAAACGATTGCGCGCCAACTCCTCAGGCAAGATGACACTGGTAAGTTTCTGGGCGACCTGGTGTGGTTCCTGCATCCATGAATTCGCTGATTTGGAAGACACCTTCCGTATGTACAGCGTCCGTGATTTGGCATACGTCACCGTTTCGACCAATATGCCCGACGAAAAAGAGGGTGTTCTGCGGATGCTTAAAAAAATGCACGCAACCAGCCGCAATCTGCTGTTCGCCTCCGACGACACCGCCGCATTGCAGGCAGCGTTCGATCCCAAGTGGCAGTCCGCTGTTCCCTACACTGTTCTGCTGGCGCCCGATGGGCGGATTCTCTATCAGAAATTGGGCCCGGTCGACATTCTGGAACTCAGGCGAGCGATCCTTGCCGAACTTCCTTCCGATTACAGTGGCTTCAACAAATATTGGTCCGGCAAATAGGCTCATTGGGATTTGCAGTGGCAAGTTGTTGGAGGATCGGCAGCACATTCCTGATCGGAGGCTTGGGCTTGATGTCCAGACTCGCTCGATATTTCCTGTGCCTTGGTGTGATAACTGTTCTCTTGCTGCCGCAGCAAGCGGCTGCGGCCGATCGACCGCGCAAAATAGTTCTCATCGCTGGCAAGAAGTCGCACGGACCCGGTGAACATGAATATGTAAAGTCCGTAAAGCTCCTGAAACTCCTGCTGGACCGCTCGCCAAACCTGAAGGGCATAACCACGGAAACCTATTTCAATGGCTGGCCCGATGATCCTTCCGTGCTCGATGCGGCCGACACCATCGTCTTGATTTCCGACGGCATGGAATGGCTCCCGTACACCTTCTCTGAAGATCGAGTGCAAAAACTGCAGAAGGAAATGGACCGCGGTTGTGGCTTCCTGGCGCTTCACTTCACCACCTACGTTCCAATTCAGTACGCCAAGCAGGGCCTGGAGTGGGATGGCGGCTTCTTCGATTATGATGGTGATCCTTCTGTTCGTTCAGCACAGAAAACAATCGAAACCAATATCAATCTCCCTGCAAAAGATCATCCCGTCGTGCGCGGCGTTACCCCGTATCGCTACAAAGAAGAGTTCTATTACAAGATTCACTTTGCGCCGGACAGCGCCAGTATCGTTCCCCTTGTCAGTGTCCCCGTGCTATCCGATAAGCCGCAGGAACAAATTGTCGGCTGGGCCTACCAGCGACGGAACGGTGGACGAAGTGTTGGAATGACCTTTGGCCACTACTACGACAACTGGAAATTGGACGACTATCGCAAACTAATACTGAATGCCATCGTGTGGACTTCCGGCGCAGACGTTCCTGCCGGCGGCGTTCTGTCCAAATTTGTTGAAGAAACGGAAGTGAATAAAATTCCCGATAACGTGAGAAATTGACTTGAAAGGCAGTAAGGTCCAGTCGTGGGTTCAGTGCCTTCGTGCCGTAGAAACGAGGAAAAGACGCATGCGACCGTTTCCCAAGTCCGTTTCGACTTCACTCCGGCATCCTCGGGGAAGCTTCTCTACCGATGTACACCGACCCTGCAGCCTGTCTCGAGGGAAAAAATGAAAACTTGTGCACTCACTCTACTGGCCCTGGGAATCGTTGCTTCCACTCGCGCCGTGGAGCTCAACTTGATGCCGTGGCCGTCACAAATCACGCAACTGCAGGGATCGGTCCGGATGGACCGGTTGCCCCAATTTCGTGTGCAATGCACTGACCGCCGGGTCCGGATGGCAGTGGCCCGCTTCTCCGAACAACTGAAGTTGCGCACGGGCATGCTGCCGTTCCCCGGCCCGGACAATTCACAGGGCCCGCTCATCGCGATTCAATGCACGCTCCCTGGCTTAGCGGTGCAATCCGTAACTGAAGATGAGTCCTATGACCTGATCGTGGAAGCAAATCAAGTCTCAGTATCCGCTCCCAATCCGCTGGGAATCCTGCACGGACTCGAGACTCTGCTGCAACTCGTGCGGACAGGCGAACACGGATGGGAGATCTCGTCTGTGCGAATTCAGGACACTCCGAGATTTCCGTGGCGGGGTTTGCTGATTGACGTTTCGCGCCACTTTATTCCCCTCGACGTCCTCAAGAGAAACATCGACGGAATGGCGGCTGTAAAGCTGAATGTGCTGCACCTGCACCTGTCCGACGATGAAGGGTTTCGCGTTGAAAGCAAGAAACGTCCCAAGCTTCACACGGTTGGATCTGGCGGATTTTATTACCAGCAGAGTGAAATTCGAGAATTGGTTTTGTATGGGCGGGACCGCGGGATTCGCATCGTGCCGGAATTCGACATGCCCGGCCACGCCGTAAGTTGGATTCTTGCCTATCCGCAACTGTCTTCCGGGCCGCCTGCCAGCCGCCTGGTGCAGGATATGAGCGACAGTGTGCGACCGACGATTGATCCGACCAAAGAAAGTACTTACAAAACCATTGATGCCGTTTTTGCAGAAATGACGAAACTGTTTCCCGACAAATATTTTCACATCGGCGGAGATGAAGTAGAGGGCAAGTATTGGGATCAAAACGAGAAGATCCAGCTTTGGATGCGAGCCCACAAGATCAAGGACAACCGTGAACTGCAGGCATATTTCAACAAGCGGTTACAAAAGATTTTACTGAAATATCGAAAGCGGATGACCGGATGGGATGAAATCCTTTCTCCGGGTTTGCCACAGGATACGCTGGTGCAATCGTGGAGGGGGCCGGAGGCCCTGGCGCAGTCTGCCAAGCTCGGCTATCAGACAATGCTTTCGGCGGGATGGTACCTGGATCTGATGTATCCAGCCTCTCAGCACTATGCGGTTGAACCGCTCAGCGGAGACAGCGCCCATTTGACGGAAGAGGAGAAGGCGCGGGTTTTGGGGGGCGAAGCGGCGCAATGGACCGAATTTGTCACGCCGGAAGTCTTGGACAATCGGATCTGGCCGCGAATGGGAGCTATCGCCGAAAGACTGTGGTCTCCTGCTTCGCTTACCGACGTGACTTCGATGTATGCGCGTCTCGCTGTTTTAAACGCAAATTTGGAATGGCTGGACTTGCGGCACCGTACAAACAGCCTGCGAATGCTCGAGCGCATCGCAGGAAGTGCCCCGCTCGAAGCAGTAGAAGTGCTGGCTTCAACGGTCGAGCCCCTCAAAGGATATGAACGCGGAAAGACGCAGCCCTACAGCGTGACGACACCGCTAAATCGGCTGGTTGATGCCGTTGCGCCGGAAAGCGACGTGGCCCGGAAAATAAATCTGCTTGCGCAACAGGCTGTCCACGATCCGGTGTCACGGCTGGAGCTACGGAAGTGGCTGCTGCGGTGGCGGGACAATGATGCGCTGCTGCAGCCCTATTTTTCTTCTTCAAAATTCCTGGCGGAATTGTCTCCGCTTTCGCGAAGTCTGTCGGTATTGGGAGCAATCGGGATCGATTCGCTCGATGCCCTGGATGCCAACCGTTCCCTTCCGGAGGAGAAACGCGCTCAGCAGCTCGCGTCGATCGACGAAGCTACGGCACCCCACGCGGAAGTGCGAATCATGATCGGACCGGCCATCCGCCAATTGGTGGAAGCCGAACCAGTCACCAAGTAGTTCTGGACAAAAGGCTAGAGAGACGATTTCCCTTTTGCAGCTTCCGAGGAAATAACGCCTGCGCCTTCCTTGATTTTGTAGAAGCGGTCAGCGGCCAGGTCCGTGAGGGTTTCCATTTTCCCTGATGGCCAGAATATCTCCAGCTTCTGGACTTTCTGGTTTTCCCCCAGTCCGAAGTGCAGCCGTAAATCATTCTGTGAAAGGTAGCTTCCGCTGCTGCGAATTTCATCGGTCTCGATCAAGTTGCCGCTTGTGACTTTCGCGCGCGCATTGAGAGCCAGCCGATTGCTTTTTGTTCCTTCCAGTTCCAGGCTGATCCAATGATTCGCCGGAGCGGGCTGCGTCTGCAGAATGGTCGGCTGGCCTTTTAGATTTTCGACGACGATTTCAATTCGACCGTCATTGAATAAGTCGCCGAACGCAACTCCCCTGCTAACTTGCGGGAGTTGTATCGCCGGACCCGCAAGTTTGCTGACGTTTTTGAACGTTCCGTTGCGCTGATTCTGAAACAACAGCATTGGTTCTTTGTATTTCACTCCCACGTCAGACGAGTCGACTTGTGGATAAACGTGGCCGTTGACCATAAAAAAATCAACCCAGCCGCTGTTTTGCAGGTCAACAAAACCGTCTCCCCAGCCAACATAGGCAGTGGTGGCCGGAGCAATTCCAGAAACATAAGAGACATCGGTGAAATTCATTTTGCCGTCATTACGATAGAGCACGGCGTACTCTTCGCTGAAGTGCGTAATGGCAATCAGAAAACGCCCGGTATGCTGAAAATCGCCGAGAGCCAGCCCCATGTTGGCTTGCTCGACTCCGTCCTGGCTGACGGCGACGCCTGCCGCGTAAGCAACATCTGTGAAGTGTCCGCTGCCGTCATTTTTGTAAAGATAATTTGGCTGGCCATCGTTGAGAACGAGAAGATCCAGATGGCCATCTCCGTCAAAATCGGACCAAGCAGCCGTTAATCCGAAGCGCCGCTGGGGATCGTCGAGACCGGATGTTTTGGATACGTCGGTGAACGTTCCGTCGCCGTTGTTGTGATAAAGATTGTCGGGAGACCCTTTGAGCCCCCGGGGACCGCACTGGACGTCGATTCCATGATATTTGCAGGTCTTGCTGGAGCCGAAGCTTGGCAGGTCCTTCAAATTCAAATCCACGTAATGCGCGACGAATAGATCGGCAAAACCGTCGCCATCGTAGTCGCCGAAGGCGGCGCCGGTTGCCCACCCCGAATCGGAGCTTAGTCCCGATTGTCTGGTCGTGTCGGTAAAGGTTCCATCGCCGTTGTTGCGATAGAGCACGACGCCGCCGAAACAGGTGACCAGCAAATCGGGCCAGCCATCGTTGTTGTAGTCGCCGACCGAAGCGCCCATGGCCCAGCACGGAGTGGCGACGCCAGCTTTGTCGGTAACATCGGTGAAGGTGCCATCATGATTGTTGTGGTAGAGCGCACTGCGTGATTTTTTTCCGGCCAGAGCCATTTCGACGCTTTGTGCGTTGGTAAAGTAAATGTCGGGCCAGCCATCGCGGTCGTAGTCGATGAGCGCTACACCACCGCTCATGGATTCGACGATATATTTCTGTTCGGGGCTGGACAGATGGTCAAAGTGAATGCCCGTGGAATTCGTGATGTCCACGAGCTGCGGAATCGGGCCAGGGGCATCCGGCTTCGCAGCTTTCTGGCCCGATTCGACCGCTGCAGCCAGGCCAATAAAGATAAGGACAACAAATCCGGCGCGAGCGAGATATTTTAGGAGCATAGGAAAGTGTCGCGGCTAGCCGCTGATAAATTATAAAGGACGACGCCCTGCAACGTTCCGTTATCTGCCTTTGTGCTTGGTCTCGACGGAATACAGCGAGCTGCGGGCGGCGATGAATAGGGTCCGTCCGTCACCGCCGCCAAACAGAAGCTGGGTAGGACGCTCGGGCACCTCGATCGTATCAATCAGCTTGCCAGACCGGTCATAGACAAACACTTGTCCAGCGGCGATATATACGTTGCCATCGGCGTCGGTAGTGATTCCTTCTCCGCCAACTTCTGCGAATAGCTTCAGATTTGAAAGCGTTCCGTCAGGCTCGACCGTGGCCGCGTAGGTTTTCTCCTCGGATTCGTCGGAGACATAGTAGGTCTGCCCGATTGTTGCCGGCGACAGTCCAAACGCGCGGATTACGTCATGGATTTTTGAACCGTAGTACAGCTGCCCCTTGACGAAATCTTCCCCCGCGGGAATGAACGTGCTGTGATCGGGCGAGACGAATTGATAAGGCTTCTTCACGGGAATTTTCTCCGTGAAATCATTTTCGTTGCGCCAATGAATCACTGGCAGAACGGGTGTCATGCCGGGTCGGGCGACCGCAGGTTCGGCTTTCAGCAGAGTGACGTCGCTCGATCCAGAATCCGGCTTGAAACTGTAGACGGTGCCATTTCCGGAATAAGAGATGACCAGCAGATTGCCGGATTTGTCGAAAGCCAGGTTGACAGGATCGAGCGGATTTTCGCGAATTTTTGATAGCTGCCGGGTGGTTGCCGACCAACGATAGATGGTCTGCCATTTGGCGTCGACGAAATAGATGTTCCCGGCCGTGTCCACGGCTCCGCCGGAAATGTTGTAGAAACCGCTTGCCGCTTGCTCGAGACGCGCACCTTCGGCAACCACCGAGGCCATTTGCCCGGATTTTGCCGGCGGCGCTTGACCGGAAATATCGAGCCAGGAGATTTCCCGTTGCCGCACGTTCACGTGATGCGTTTCATCACGAAGCGAATTGTCGAATGACACCTTGCTGTCGCTGTAGCAGTGCAAATTGCGAAAACTGATGTTTTTTGAATTCCATACCCTGATGGCGGTGGGATAAGGTTGCAAGCTGCTGACGACCCGGTACATGTGCAGATTTGCGAAGAGAATGTTGCTGGAGTCGCGAATTTCAATCGGCAGCGCGAAGCCGCCTTCGCCGCGTTCCTCTTCGGTTTGCAGGGCGTAGACGCGCCAATTCGAAGCGTTATGGAAAACGGCTTCGTTTCGAACATGGTGCTCGCTGGACAGTTCGTAAATGCGGCCCTCGGTGGAGGTATCGGAGACGTACAGGCCGGCCTGCGCGAACGTACTGGGTGTCCAAAGATCGACGAAGGTTCCGCCACCACCATTGGTAATCCAAAGGCTGGGATATTGCGCGTCCCACTTGCGATTGATGTCGGAGTCGGCCGTGTGTGTATTGTTATAAATTTGCGTCCAGGTTTTTCTCATCTCCTCGGCGGAAGCTTCGGGCTCAACCGTGCCGTGGCCGCCGAGAAAGCGCACGTCGCTCATCATCGAGTTGGTTCCGGCCATCCATTTGGCAGCGACCGCTCGCGGATTGATTCCGTTGGTGTACAGGCCGATGCCCGTGACGATATTGCTTCCGCCTTGCGGCGTTTCCAGCAAAGCTTTCGGAGCGCCAATGCCCTGAAACGCCGGGGTGGAATCGGCAAGAATCAAGCGCGTTGTGCTGGGATGAAGACCAATCAGGACCGTATCCGGTTTCAGGACGATGGTGTCAGAAACGCGATACTGGCCCGACGGCAAATAGATCGCGCGGTGCGAGGCGATTGCTTTTTGCAGGACTTCGGTGTCATCGGCCTTGCCGTCGCCGCGGGCGCCGAGAGTGCGCAGGTTGACCCAGGTGTTCATGGGCGGCAAACCCAAAATGTCCGAACTCACGGCAGCAGGAATTGCGGTTAGCGGCTGGCTCTCAAACACGCTGCGAATGTCGGCCGTGCTTCCAATGTCGTCATAATGCAGTCCATGGGAAAATATCTTAACGGAGTACATCTCGGCTGGGCCATTCGTTTTCTTCCCACTTTCCCGAAGCAATGAAAAGACCGGAACTTTTTGGCAGATTACGTTCTCCGCGTTGATCTCTGTTCTTGGATTGTTTTCATTGCTGATGATGATCGCGGGACCGGAGATGTTTTCCATGCGCGCGTCGCGAATCCATAGTTCGTCGGAATATCTCTGATCAATATCGATCGCTGTCGGCACATTCTTAAACGATGGCCGGATTAGTGTGAGCCCGGCTTCATGTTCGCGAATCGCCGCTTTGCTCTGTCCTTCAAAACTGGCATCGATAATCGTGAATTGCCAGCCCGGAGAGGGTTTGCGGGTCCAGATGCCATACTGTCCGCCATAAAAATGCACATCCTGAGCAACGTTGCCGCCGTCGTGAATTCCGGCCAGCCCTGAACCGATCTTGAAATTCATGTGCGATAGATAGCAGTGTTGCGCGTAGCGCGCGCGAACGCCGACGGCGCCTGGATTGCCATCCTGGATTTCGACGTCGATGTTGCTCATTGCGGAATAAAAGGTTCCGGGATTGGCGTCGGGGGGAGTTGCTCTTTTTCCGTCGGCAGAAACGGGGTCGCCATTCGCCTTGTCACGGAATGCAGCGGGCCGGGCGCCGGTAAAAAAAACCATATACGCGGGCCCGTTCTGGAAATTCGAGGAATTTGGTGCGAGAAAGAATACGGGGCGGTTTTGCCCATAGCCAATCACCCGGATGCCGGGCCACACATAGAGTGTTTTGCTGATGCGGTAACGGCCTTCGGGAACAAACAGGATTCCCTGGCGATGCGATTCCTCCACCTGATTGATAGCCTGCTGAATGGCGGCGGAGTCATCCGCGCTGCCATCCGGATGAACGGGAAAGTTTTGCGGCGTTAGATAAACGGCCTTCGCGTCCTCCGGCCTCAGGGTGTATTCGGAAGCGGCAGTTGCCGGACGAACCGTGGAAGGGACTAGAATCAGAACGAGAAAAAGCGTTTTTAGCATTCGGGATCTCACGCGGTTGATTTTAGATTCGCTAATTCTGCACATCGGTTTCATCGGGAGTCAGTTTGCCGGGCTCCAGTTGCATGGCGCGGTACATTTCTCGGAGCTTTTCTTTCATATCTTTGTAGTTTTGATACTCGCCGAGTTCTTGCTTGGCCTCTTCGGGCCGCCCGGTTTGGCGATAGAGCGTGCTCAGTCGGAAATGGGCGACAGCAATTGTGGGGTCCACCTGAATGGCGTGTTTGAGGAGAGCTTCAGCTTTCTCCGGCTGATTTGACGACATGAGAACTTTGGCCATGCCGATGTTGGCTTCGGGATCATCTGGCTGGAGTTTGAGCGCTCGTGCGTAGTATTCCTGGGCCTTGGGCAGGTCATTTCGCTGAGCGGCAATGTCGCCGAGCCGGCATTCAGATTTCGCGTCGTTTGGGTTGGCTTTGAGGGCTGCCAAGTATTCCTTCTCCGCCACGTCGGGGCCACCGGCCGCTTTCGAACTATTGATCAGCTCGGCGTATTCAAAGCGAAGGCCGGGAAGATTAGGGTCGATTTTCAAAGCTAGGGAATAATTTTCAAGAGCCTCCGCGGTCTTGCCCTGGCGCGAGAGCTCGTGAGCCATCATTTGGTGCATACGGGCAGATTTTGGTGCCAGCACAGAAAGCGTAAGCCGCGACTCATCGGTGAGGTCGGAATAGAGGCGATAGGTAGAGTAAGCAAGTTCAGCATTAGTGGGATCGATTTCGCGGAGGGTGCTAGCGATGGCGGCGGCTCTATCCAGCCTTCCTGCAGCAGAATAGATATCGATTAACTGCAGACCGGTATCAATTTGAATTTTCTTTTCGGTGAGATTGGGGAAGGATTTTTCCAGATCGGAGAGACCGTCCTGGGTGTCGCCGGTGCGCAACTCCGCTGTTCCGAGAAGAGCTTGTATTTTCCAGAGAGTTGGCTGGAGCTTCAGGGCAGCGCGCAACTGCGGGATTGCCTCGGCAAAAGCGCCTCGAAAAAAATAGAGCACGCCGAGATTACCGCGGGCATCTATGTTGTTCGGTTCGAGGGTAACGATGGCCTTGAATTCAGGGATGGCGAGGTCCGGTTTGTTGGTGGCGAGATATTCCTGAGCCTTTTGCTTGTGCGCCTGGACTTGCTGTGCTCGAGTGAGAGAGGTTTGTGATTGAGCAGGAGCTATCGCGAAGAAAAGCGAAATTCCCATGAGAGGCATGAAATTCCCTTTTTTCATGGCACCAGTATAAGACGGATGAATCTTCTCTAGGTGGTTCAGCCTAAACAAAAAAGGACGGCGGGGTGGAGTCCGCCGTCCTTTTCCTCGACTGCTATTGGATTAAAACGAGAAGCGAGCACCAAGCTGTCCGCTGCGCGGCGCAACGGTTGCCCCGTTGCCCGTGAGCGAACTATTGATCTGGCCAAAGGTCCCCTGCACGGTTCCGTCCGGTAGCGCCGGAAGGAAATTGTTATAGTCTGCCTGGGGTGGCTGGAAGCTTGGATGGTTGAATGCGTTAACAAAGTCCGCGCGGAGTTGCAGGCCGAACCGTTCGCCAAACTTGAAGTCCTTGGCGAGGGATAGGTTCACAACCGTCAAGCGAGGACCACGGAGGCTGTTGCGGCCTTCGGTGCCAAATTCACCATGGCCGGGAAGCACGAACGCTGCCGGATTGATGTAATAACCAGCAGGAACGTTTGAGAAGGGATCGCTGACGCGGTTAAGGTACAGCACGCAGCCTGAGCACTGAGAATTGCGATTTTTGCTGTCGCTGTCATATACGGTGAACGGATTTCCGCTCTGTGTAATGAACGTACCAGAAATTCTCCAGCCGCCAGCGATTGCGTCTTCGACATGGTTGCCGCTGAAATATTTCTTGTTGTGACCAAAAGGCAGTTCGTACGAGACCATGCCTTTCAGTGCGTGGGGAATGTCAAAGTTTGAGTTCGCGTAGTTCAGCTTCGGATCATTGCCAATTTGCCAGCGCTGATCGCCACCACGGCTACCCCAACCTGCCGAGTCTTGGTCGTCCAAGAAGTGAGACCAGACATAATTCACCTGGAAGGAGAGACCGCCAGAGAATCGCTTGTTGACTGAGGTTTGCAACGAGTTGTAGTTGGAGATTCCATTGTAGAAATTTCCTTGGAGGTTCCCAAAGCTCGGGAACGGGCGTTGATCTTGGGTCGTGGATCCAGGCGCGGTTAGAATTGTCGGATCCGTAATTTGGTTCAAGTCTGTCGGGAATTGCAAGTTTTCGCCATGACTACCGACATAGGCAATCGATGCGGCAAAGTCCTTGGCGAACTGGTGTTCAATGCTGAAGGTCCACTCGTTGATCCTGCCCACCGGGACGTTGTAGGGAATATAATTTAGGTTCTGTACGGCTCCTGGCGTGATGTAAGTGATAGGTTGCCGAGCCGCAGGTGAACCGACAATGTAGTTCAGCCGGGCATCAGCGGTAGCCGCATCTGACGATAACGTGACGAAGGAAGTCGGTCCGTGTCCAAAATTCGGATCAGTCGTATCTCCCTTGTTCGTGCCAGCAGAACCGAAGCCTAACCCTTGGCCGTACGTGTCTTCGCTGAAGTTGTAGGAGTACATTCCGAATCCAGCGCGTATCGTTGTGTCCTTCATGAAGCCCGGGCTCCAAGAAAAACCGACGCGCGGCAAGAAGATGTCGTAGATCGGTTTCTGAAGAGTATTTCGATTGGTTTGTCCCGCAATATAGACGCCGCCAAGCGTGCCATCTAGCGGGTTAAGCAGATTGGGATCGAAGCCACCGAGCGAGTTGTGCAATTCGCTCATACCGGTCGTCGCTACGTAGCGCAGACCGAGGTTGATCGTCAGATTCGGACGCATTTTGAAGTCGTCCTGCACGAACAGTTGTGGGCTCTTAATGCGCATGTATGTTACAGCCTGGTTCGTTGCGCTCCAGTGATACACGTCGCCCAGTAGAAAATCAGCTAAGCCTGCTCCTCCGCTTCCATCATTCTGCTGCGTGTAAGCGCCGGTGAAGTCAAACACGCCCGACTGCAGGTTTCCCCACGGTGTGGTGTTGCCGTCACCCATCAAGACTTCCACACCGAAGTGCAAAATGTGCTTGCCCTTGATGAGGGTCATCATATCCGATGGATTGTAGAGGTGTTCGATGTAGATTGCGTTTGTGCCGGGCTGAATCGTGCCGCAGCAGGCGCCGTTGATATTGAACTGAGGCAGAATGTCGGCCTTGGCGTACTGCAGTCCGAGGCTCGCGGCCGCATCATAACCAATGCTCTGTGGTACAAACCAGTTGCCCTGTTTGGTGTAGCCCATGCGAAATTCGTTCACGATGGTAGGGCTGATTGTCCAAGTGTCCGACAACTGTACGTTGTAACCGTCGATGTCACCCGAGAAGCAATTAATCGGGCAGGGGAATTCGTTAAAGTTCTGGCCTGGATTGTCCTTCTGGGTGATCGAGAAAGTTACTCGGTTGTTCTTCATCAGGTCATAGTCGATACGGCCGAAATAACGCAAATTCGGACTTGATGAAGGGGAGGAGAGAGCAAAATTATTTGACTGCAGATCCGGTCCACCTTGGTTCGGGAGCGGGAACAACGCAAGAGCTTGCAAAGCAACTGGGTCAATGCGATTTGCCGGAATGACGTTTCCAGCGAACGCAGTCCGTGCGCCACCAATACCGGCTGAGGTCGGATCGTAAATCGTTGATCCAGCAGCACTAAAGTCATAAGCGCCAGGATTAGCGGTTCCCATGCCGCGCTCGGCAAGAGTTGGAACTGAGGTCTCGTGGAAATTACCCGAACCCTTGTTGCTGATTCTGTCGCGCACAAAGAAAAAGAAGAGTTTGTTCTTGATGATTGGACCGCCGACAGACCCGCCCCACTGGTTGTATCGAAGCACTGGCTTCTGAATGGCATCCCCGTTGGCATTGCGAAGCGCGGGAGCCGCGTTCAGTACATCGTTCTGCCAGTACTCATACGCAGAACCGTGGAAGCTGTTTGAACCGCTCTTGCTGATCTGGTTGAAGACTGCTCCGCCGATGCCGTACTGCGCGGAGAAGCCGGAAGTGGTGACCTGAACTTCCGAGATGCTCTCGAAGATAGAGTTGTCTACGTTGCCGCTGACGGGGAGAACGACAGAGGCGCCGTCGGCCATGATGTTGGTGTACATCGGCAAGTTGCCGTTAACGGAAACTGCGTCACCGGCATTGTAGGCGCCGCTTCCTTCAGAAGCTGGCTGCGAGGGGGCGCTGGAAGTTCCGGGGAGCAGAATTGCGAAGTTGGCCCAGTCGTTACCAGTGATGCCCGCACCGATCTGAGGTAATGCGTTGATCGTCTTGCCTTCCATGATGGTGCCTTGCGCGCCGGTTTCCGTTTGGAGGAGAGGGGCGCCCATTTCGCCTTCAACGTGGATGATTTCACTGGCTTCACCGATAGTGAGCGTGGCGTCCACAGTGATGATGGAAACCTGCAATGTGATCGGCCCGCGGGTGGTCTGCTTAAATCCGTCTTTTTTGAAGGTAAGATTGTAGTTTCCAGGGCGAGTGGAAACCGTGTCGTAAATGCCGCTTTCGTTGGTGGTGAAATCTTGAGATTCGCCGGTGTCAATGTTCGTCAGAGTAACAGTAGCGCCTGCCACTGCGGCTCCTGACGAATCCATTACCGTGCCGCGAATATCGCCTGAGTTTGTGCTTTGGGCAAATCCGTGCGCTGTTCCGAGCAGCAATAGACACACTGCAACCATAAAACGAGTTGCTTTCAACATTATTGACCGCCTCCCCAAATCAACGTTCCGTTTTTTTTAGAAAACTGGACGCTTGCCTACCCCGATAGACCGCATTCCACTTCATTCGTACGCTCAGTCAGCAGAGCTAGGCGAAACTAGCCAATCGTTTGTCTGAAATTGCTGCAACGATAACTGTCGTACGCTTTTGGGACACTACAACCGGAGTCAAGGCAGTGTCAAGGCAAAAAAGAAAGTATGTTGCGAGACAAATCGTTTGTCTTAACGTCTAACTCCAAACTCGTACCCCAAAAGTGGTAGGAGGGCCTGTTTAGCCTGACTAGTGGTTGGCAAACGAAGCGGGAGGTGATATACGGTATAAACAATCGATTGTCTTATGCAAGTCGGGGTCTGTGATTAAGAATAAGGTTATTCCATGCAGGATTGAGGGGAAAATGCGTCGCAACACCCGTCGAGAGTTCATTCGAATTAGCGCTACAGCTGCAGCCGCCGTCACCGCTTCAACCTCTTCGTTTCTGAAGGCCGCGCCCAACCCTCGGGTGCGCGCGTGGGTTACTTCCCCGGATTCGAAATACCAACCGGTTAACGTCCCGGACTGGCAGCCCGCTTCCGGCAATCCGACAAATCTCATTGCGCTCGACCCCCAACGCCAATTCCAGAAAATACTGGGATTTGGCGCCGCCTTCACGGACGCTTCCTGCTACCTGTTTGGCAAAATGAACGCCAGCGACCGCCAGGGATTGCTAGCTGAGCTGTTCGGTCCTGAAGGATTGCGCCTTTCCGTGGCCCGCACGTGCGTGGGCGCGAGTGATTACGCCACCAAGGTATATAGCTTTGATGAGAGTCCGGAGCCGGATCCCGAGCTCAAGCGCTTCACCATCGAACACGACAAGGAATATATCCTCCCCACACTGCGTGATGCCCGACGGATCAATTCCGACCTGTTTTTGTTCTCCTCACCCTGGAGTCCTCCGGGCTGGATGAAGGCCGGCGGCTCCATGCTGGGCGGCTCGATGCGCAAGAAATACTTTGGCCCCTATGCCGATTATTTCGTGAGATTCCTGCAGGGATATTCTGCTGAAGGCGTAAAGATCAATGCGGTCACGATTCAGAACGAAGTCGATACGGATCAGGACGGACGGATGCCCGCGGCTCTGTGGGGCCAGGAATATGAGATTGAATTCGTAAAAAAACATCTGGGGCCAGCCTTTGAACGGGCATCGCTTGATACCAAGATCTGGATTCTTGATCACAACTACGACCTGGTTGGCCGCGCCATTGATGAATTGAATGACCCTCTACTAAATAAATACGTCGATGGAGTGGCGTGGCACGGCTACATGGGCGTAGCCGGCAATATGACCAAGGTCCACGAGGCTTTCCCGGACAAGAACGCCTACTGGACCGAAGGTGGACCCGATATCAGCAGCCCCGACTACGGCACCGATTGGGCCAAGTGGTCTCATACGTTTACCGACATACTGCGCAACTGGTCGCAATGCATTGTGGGCTGGAATCTTCTGCTTGATGAAAAGGGCAATCCGAACATCGGTCCTTTTCCTTGCGGCGGCCTGGTAACCGTCGATTCAAAATCGGGACAACTGACCAAGAGCGGACAGTATTGGGCCTTTGCGCATTTCTCAAAGGTCATTCAACGCGGGGGGCGTGTGTACGACTCCCACTCCGAGGCCACAGGCGTGGATCATGTTTCGCTGGAAAACCCCGATGGCAGTCACGTCCTGGTCCTTACCAATCGAGGAGAGAAGCAAAAGGTCACCTGCCGCTCGGCGCAGCAAGCTTTGGCCCTGGAGCTCGCGGCGAACTCCATCACCACGCTGACCTGGTAGTGTAACCGCAGCTTTTTGTGATTTCGGGTTAGCGCCGATTTGCAGTACACCTATAGTCGGTCGTTTTAGTTCTCGGGGGGAACTTCCGTGAAAATACGCGTCCTGGCAGGGCTGTCCTTGGTATTAATGTTGCTCAATTCCCCGGCTCTTTGCGCTCAGGGAAAAGTGAGCGTTTGGCTCACGAATCACGACAAGTCGGTCCTCTTCGAGCAGCAAAGCGTTCCCCTGCGTTTTGCAAATTCCACAACACAAAATCCAGTCCTTGAAGTAAACGATCGCCAGACATTTCAGACGATCGATGGCTTTGGCTTTGCTTTGACGGGCGGCAGTGCTCAGCACATTTTCCGAATGGACGCCGCAAAGCGTGCCGCTCTGCTGCGCGAAACATTCGCAACGGACGGCAAGGATATCGGGGTTAGCTACCTGCGCGTGAGCATCGGAGCTTCCGACTTGAATGACCATGTCTTCTCCTACGACGACATGCCCGCGGGAGAAACCGACCAGGAATTGCAGAAGTTCTCGATTGCCGAGGATCGCGCCGAGGTCATTCCCGTTCTGAAGGAAATACTGGCGATCAATCCCAAAATCAAGATTCTGGGTTCACCGTGGTCGGCGCCCGCGTGGATGAAGACCAACGGCAATGTGAAGGGCGGACGGCTCAAGCCGGAATATTACGGTTCCTATGCAAAGTATTTCGTTGCCTATATTCAAGCCATGAAAGCGGAAGGCATCGCGATCGATGCCGTTACCGTTCAGAATGAACCTCTGAACGAAAAGAACACGCCCAGCATGGAGATGGTTGCCGAGGAAGAGGCCCAGTTCATAAAAAATAATCTGGGGCCGGCTTTTGCAGCCGCACGTATCAAAACAAAAATCATTCTCTACGATCATAACTGTGATGTTCCCGAGTACGCTCTCACCATTCTGAAAGACCCGGCGGCTGCCAAATATGTCGATGGCTCCGGCTTCCACTTGTACGGCGGCAAGATCGAAGCGATGTCGCAGGTCCATGACGCATTCCCGGCAAAGAACCTCTATTTCACGGAATTCATGGCTGTGGATCCGGCCGGACATCCCACGATCTCCATTGTGAAACCGGTCGAACGCACCTTCATTGGCGCCACGCGCAATTGGAGCCGAAATGTGCTGCTGTGGAACCTGGCGGCAAACTCCAAGTATGAGCCGCATACCGGCAATGGAGGCTGCGGCATATGCCAGGGCGCGGTCACCATCGACGGGAATGAAGTGACTCGCAATCTGGCATTTTATGCGGTGGCGCATTTTTCGAAATTTGTGCGTCCAGGCTCGGTGCGAATTGCTTCGCCTACCTCGGAAGCGCTTCCGAGTGTTGCGTTCAAAACACCGGGCCGGAAAACGGTGCTGGTGGTCGCGAATTCGGAAAAAGCCGTGCAAACCTTTGCGGTGCGCTATCATGGCCGGGATTTTGTGGCTACGCTTCCGGCAGAATCCGTTGCCACCTATGTTTGGTGACGAAAACGAGTACCGGGTCAACTCCGTTTCCTGAACGACTGCCAGGCGCCCGAGAATCAAGTTTCCAGGGCAACATTTTTGGAGGATTCGTGAAGAGCCTTTTTCCGCTCCATTTGACGGCGCTGCTGGTCTTGCTGCTCCCTTCCGGTTCATTCGGCAATGAAATCCCGAAAGCTGCCTGGAAGCGCCCGCTTGGACTTCCGCTGGCCAACCCCGGCGTTTCCAAGGATCCGGGAGGAATTGATGACGGGTACTGGCAGGGCGTCCCGGTGGGCGGCTTTGGCGCCGGAACATTTTCGCGCACCTATCGGGGGGACTTCGCGCGTTGGCATGTCAAAGGCGCCGTTCACAAATACGAGACGCCGTTTGCCAATCAGTTCGCCATGTTTCAACAGGCGGCGGGCGATGAAAAAGGCACGGCGCAAGTCCTGTTCACCGGCCATCCCAAGGGCGCGGAGCTTTCCGGCTGGCGCTGGGACTATCCGGTAGGGGCCGGAGAATATTCCGCTCTGTATCCAAAATCCTGGTACGACTATCAAGCAAAAGAATTTCCGGCACATGTAGTGGTCGAGCAGTTTTCTCCGGTGCTTCCAGGCAACTACAAAGAGTCCAGCTATCCGGTCGCGGTGTACCGGTGGACGGCAGACAATCCAACAAATCGAGCAGTCACGGTGTCGCTGCTTCTTTCCTGGACGAACATGTCGGGTTGGTTCCGGACCTTCCTTCGCGATTTCAAAGGCACACCCAATCAGGGAAATTTCAATTCCGCGAAATCGGAAGCGCTCGGCGGTTCCGGACGCATGAAAGGAATCGTTTTCGACCGTTTGCATGCGAGCGGCGTACAAAACGAGTGGGACGGACAATTTGCTATCGCCGCTGTCGACTCCCCAGGAGTTGAGGTCAGTTACCAAACAAGTTTTCTGGCAGACTCTGACGGAAAACCGGTTTGGAAGGGCTTTTCCAAGGACGGACGGCTCGCCAACGATGACACCAGCTGGGTGAGTGATGGCGAAAAACTGGGCGGTGCGATTGCTGTCCGTTTCACCTTGCAACCCGGGGAAAAGAAAACGATTCCCATGGCGATCTCGTGGGACTTTCCTATCGTGGAATTTGGCCAGGGCCGCAAATGGAACCGTCGCTACACCGATTTCTACGGAGCTGGTGGCGATAACGCCTGGGCCATCGCGCGCGACGCGCTGCGGAATGCCGATCCGTGGAGCGCTCAGATAGACGCCTGGCAGGCGCCTTACGTGAATGACGAAAGCAAACCGCTCTGGTACCGGGGAATGCTGTTCAACGAAATGTACACGCTCACCGACGGCGGAACGTTCTGGGGCCGCCGGCAAGGCGGAGACAAAAAAGTTCCGGCTACCTTTGCCCTTCTCGAGTGTTTTGACTACGCGTACTACGCAACGCTGGATGTGCGATTTTACGCTTCCATGCCGCTGCTGAAATTCTGGCCGGACATTGAAAAACAAGAGCTTCGCGAATTTGCCGAGACGGTGCCGCGGGAATGGCCGGAAAAAGGGCAAATTCGCGAAGCTCTTGTTCAAACGGGTGAACCCGTGCTGCACAAACGCAAGAAAATTGGGGCCGTGCCTCACGATTTGGGAGTGCCGGAAGGTGATCCATTTATTTCCGTCAATGAACCCGGATGGCAGGATACCAACGACTGGAAGGATCTAAATTCAAAATTTGTATTGATGGCCTATCGCGACTACGTACTGACGGGAGGGACGGACACCGCCTACCTGCGCGAAATGTGGCCGGCCATGAAACAAGCCATTGTTTATCTGCAACAGTTTGATCATGGCAGCGGCATTCCGGAAAACAGCGGTTATCCGGATCAAACGTATGATTCGTGGACCGTTCGCGGAGTCAGCGCCTACTGCGGCGGCTTGTGGCTGGCCGCCCTGCGGGCGGCTGAAGAAACGGCACGAACCCTGGGTGAGCCGGCTGAAGCGGACAAGTACCATCAGATGTTTCTCACAGGACAAAAATCGTTCGTCAGCAAACTCTGGAATGGGCAATATTTTAATTACGACATGGAAAGTCAAACCAGGGATGACGTGCAGGCCGACCAGCTTGCCGGCCAATGGTACGCAAACATGCTGGGTCTCGGCGATATCGTTCCCCATGCCATGGCAGCTTCCGCTCTCAAGAAGATTTTTGAGTTCAATGTGCTGAAGTTCGGCGATGGCAATATGGGAGCCGCGAACGGGATGTCGTCGACGGGCGCCATTTTAAGCGACAACGAACAAGGACGCGAAGTGTGGGCCGGCACGAGTTTCGGCCTGGCGGCGCTGATGAACAGCGAAGGCATGAAACAGGAAGCCTACCGCACGGTGTGGGGTCTGTATCACGTAATTTATGAGACCAAAGGTTATTGGTTCCGCACGCCGGAGGCGTGGGACATCACGGGGAACTTCCGGGCGTCAATGTACATGCGTCCTGCGGCGATTTGGGCCCTGGAAATGACTCCTACGCGGGACCGGGCCAAGTAGTTTGCTTGTCGTGGCACTCCGTTGCCCGACTGAGAAATGAGGACTCTGTGGCACAACCGAATCGCTCCGTTTCGTTCCTGGGAAGCTTCGCGCGGCTCGCTGCTCTGGCGCTGGCCGCTTTGTTTGCCACAGGTCCCGGCCAGGCGCAGACCGCCAAACCCAAGTTTCGCGTGATTGCCATTGCAGAACATGGCGGAATTCACAAGCCATTTGTGGACGCGGCCAAAATCTGGCTCAACAAGCTGGCTGCAGAGAACAGCTTCGCCGTCGACTACATTGAAGATACCGACAAGATAGACGATCCTTTTCTTTCCCGATACCAGCTGTTCATTCAGTTGAATTACCCTCCGTACGCCTGGAAGCCGGCGGCTGCCGCTGCTTTTGTGAAATATATTGAAGAAGGGAAAGGCGGCTGGATTGGATTTCATCACGCCACCCTGCTCGGTGAATTCGATGGCTATCCCATGTGGCCCTGGTTTTCCGATTTTATGGGAGGAATCCGCTACAAGAATTACATCGCCACTTTCGTGACCGGGACGGTAAGCGTCGAGGACAAAAATCATCCGGTCATGAAAGGTGTGCCGCCCACCTTCGTGATCGATCGGGAAGAGTGGTACACCTACGATAAGTCACCGCGACCCAACGTGCATGTTCTGGCGACCGTCAGCGAGGATTCCTATACACCTTCCACGCCCATTAAGATGGGCGGCGATCATCCGGTGGTTTGGACCAACGAACACAAGAAGGCGAGAAATATCTATATCTTCATGGGGCACCAGCCGGATCATTTCAAAAATCCGGCTTACACCACACTCGTCAAGAATTCGATCTTCTGGGCGGCAAGCCAGTAGCTGCGCGGCAACCTGCCGGAATTTCTGCTTTGCATCCTCGTTTACGCTACCATATGGTTCGCCGAAGAGACGCGAAAGCAAAGGGTTGGTCTTACGGGCGTTTGAACAACACGGCCTGCTCTTTCCGCTCAAGAGCGCGCGAAAATGAAATGGCAAAACTCGAGCCGCAAGCGTGAAAAAAAAGGCACCAGTCACCGACGGGCCGACAAGCCTTAAGAAGTTGGCTGAGCATCTCGGCCTAAATCCTGCAACGGTGTCTGTGGTGCTGAATGACGTGCCCGGCCGCACCATTCCTCAAGGCACTCGTGACCGCATCAAAGCCGCAGCCAAAGAACTCAATTATCAACCGAGCCTGCTCGCGCGTTCGCTTAGAAATCGCCGCACACTCACGATTGGAATTCTGGTGCCCGAGCTGGGCGACGGCTACCACACGCAAGTGATGAGCGGAATTGGCGATCACTTAATGGATGCGGGCTATTTTTACTTCACCGCGCATCACCGGCACCGCAAGAATCTTGTTGAAGAATACAGCCAGATGCTAATGAACCGCGGCGCGGAAGCTCTTATCGCCATCGATACTGCTCTCGAACATTCCTACCCCATACCTGTGGTTGCCGTCGCGGGACACCGCCCGATTGACGGCGTCACAAACGTATTGCTGGACCACCGCTTTGCTGCGGAGCTGACGCTCACCCATTTGCATTCGCTCGGACATCGCACGGTCGCGTTCATGCGCGGGCAACCCTTCAGTTCGGATTCCGATGAGCGTTGGCGCCATTTGATCCAAGCGGCGCGCGATATTGGAATTTCGATCGATCCCGAGCTCATCCTGCAGCTTGACCGCGATATCACCTCGCCGGAGCTCGGCTATCCGGCCATGCAGCATCTGCTCTCTGCTGGAAAACGCTTTACGGCGGTTGTCTGCTTCAATGATATGTCGGCCATTGGCGCAATTCGCGCACTGCAGGATTTTGGCTTGCGCGTTCCTCTGGACGTATCCGTGATTGGATTCGATGACATTAAGACCGCGGCGTTCCACAATCCCCGGCTGACCACGATTCGTCAGCCGCTTGCGAACATGGGAAGAATTGCTGCGCAATGTATTTTGAACCGGCTTCATGGAACAGAACGTTTTCGCGAGCAGATCATAGTTGAGCCTGAGCTTATGGTTCGCGAGTCAACTCATGCGGTAAACAGTTCGGTTCTTCCTCACGGCGGCCGCAAGGCACGAGCCAATCGGAAGGCAGCCAACTCGCAAGATCACGCTAAGTAATTTTGGGTACCCGCGATTTTTCGCCCAGCAACAATCACGATTTCTCGCAGAAATTCCGCAAGGCCACCCGTGAGCGCAAAGACAAGCAATCTGAAGGTTGGTTGGCCGCTCGCCGCGTGATGGTAGGGTGAGATCCGAAAAGCAGAGATTGCGTTCCGTGTGCCTCTAGGTCCAATCATTTTTCAAATCAAAGGAAACTTGCTATTCCATAAATGCAAAATAGGATTTCCAGGAACGCAGCGACTACAAAAAATCGATCAAAATCTGGGATAGATCGCAGCATCTCTTTGTTTTTAATGTTCCAAGCTTTGCTTACTTTGATTATGGACAGCAATAATAAACAGACTGAAACCGACCAGCAAATGTAGTCTGGAACGTAGTTCGTGTTGTAACCACGTGGAGCTTGAGCGAGAAGAAATGAAAACAAACTACATATTGTCCCTAGTATGTAGAATATCCAAAACCACGCTCGATTAAATGTTCCCTCGGAATGGTCAATGGTGTCACTTTGTTTTTCAATTTCCATGATTATTCTTTTTCAGCCACATACTATGTCATGTAGCGCCTCCGTGACCAGCAGGACCTAGGGATGAGACGCATGACTTATGCAGCTGCAACACAATGAAGTCATCGGAAGGTCTTGATGACTTCAGCTCTCTCGAGATTCTTCATGGCTTAGCCTTTGGGAATCGAACCAGCCGTATTGTGCCGTCGTTGACGAGGAGTCGCAAGGGCGCGGCAAGTTAAAGGACTTTCTCTGCGATCGCCTTGGAAGCGAAACAAATCCGTCAAGCAAATCTGGCGTGATCCATCGCATTCTTCATTTCGACCAACCAACCCTTTTTGCAAACGGACTTACTTTTAGAATGCGGCCGCAAGAACAACCCCAGGCGGACTAGGATTTCGTACTGCGCGATTTTGTTGGAATTATGATTTCACGGCGGCCAAACAGTCTGGCATCGACCGAATACGCGCCGGGACCAAGCAGGGTAAGAGCAATGGACATGGCAATCATTTCAGGACTGGCTATCTTGGCGTCGAAAACGACCGAGGCGGGCATTGGAATCCACGAAAGGGCCACTCCCAAGCTATAAAGCGAAGCATAGAGGCCCGCAATGGGGGTCAGAAATCCCAGCAGAAGGAAAACGCCGCTGGTCCCAAAGAGCAGGGTTAGGAATAGAAATCCTAGTTTTGGATCATTCTGGCGACTCGTTTGCAGAACTACTTGAGTGAGGATAATCACACCCGCGGTAACTCGCAGCAAAACCAGCGCCACGCCGGGCCAACGGTTTGGAAACGCGGAAAATAGCCTTTGCAGCGCATTTCTCCCAGGGTGCAATTGGGACGCACACTCCATCAGGCTACAGAATCAGTGACTCACATGGATACATAACTTTCAGGTATCTTGAAATACCACTAGTGAGGTAGTGAGCTGGCCCGGCGGGACGGTTAAAGATGAATGATTCCGCGACGAATGCCGATGGCCACCGCTTGGGTGCGATCGCTGGCTCCCAATTTCTCCATAATATGTTTGACGTGAACTTTCACGGTTTCTTCGGAAATAAAAAGCAATTCGGCGATGTCCCGGTTGCGGTTTCCACCGGCGATTCGTTTCAAGACATCGATTTCGCGGTCGGTTAAAGCGTCGTCAGCCAAATGCTCGGCCAAATGCATCGCAACTTGCGGAGGGATCCGCTTCTTCCCCGCGTGTACCTGACGGATGATGTCCACGAGTTCTTTTGGTGGCATGCTCTTGAGCATATAGCCGCGAGCGCCTGCTTCGAGGGCTCGTTGAATATCCACATCTCCCTCAAATGTGGTCAGCATGATAATTCGCGCTTCGGGGAATTCTGCCAGGATCGCCGTCATAGCGTCAATTCCGGTCATATCCGGCAATCTGAGATCCATAAGAGTTACGTCCGGCTTGTATTTGCGGAATTGCTGGATGGCTTCCTGACCGTTCGTGGCGTCGGCAATCAACTGCAGATCCGGCTGGCTGTTGATCATGGTCGCGATACCCTCGCGAAGCAGCGGGTGATCGTCCACGCTTAGAATTCGGATGCGCTCCGTTGTGCTCATAAGTGCTGCTCATTTTTCAGTTTCGGGGTTCGGACACGCCTGAGCTGCTGCCACCTGGACAACCAGCGCTGCGATCCACTTGGCGTTGCAGATTCAAAAGCAATTCGCCCCGGAACCGTCAATTCAATTTCGGTTCCGGCATCAGCACGACTCAGCACTCGCAGCTTCGCTCCAATTCTTTCCGCCCTCTCTCTCATTCCGGACAGTCCCCAGTGGCCTTCCCGGCCCGATCGCAGAACCAACTCATCAATTCCACGCCCATTGTCTCTGACGACGACGCGCAAATTACTGTTGCCGTAATCAATTTCCACCTCCACGCTGTTGCTTTGCGAATGGCGGAAGGCATTGACCAGAGCTTCCCGGCCAATCAGGTACACCTCATCCCGCAGGATGGATTTTAGCGGACGAGCGGTTCCTTCCACAATGATGCGAAACTCAGTCGACGATGCCCCGCTCATTTCCAGCTGGACATGCGAGAAAGCGCCTTCCAGGGTCCGCCATTCTGGGTTCGAGTAGCGCAGTCCCTTCACGGCATTGCGGCCTTCTTCAATCACGCGGCTCATCAATTGCAAAATGCGCCCCACCAGTGGCTTTGCCGGAGAATCATTCGCCAGCCGGTCATCGGCCACATGCAACTGCATGGAGGCGCTCAAAAAGCCCTGCAGCAGCGTGTCGTGCAATTCCTGGGCAATCCGGGTACGCTCCGCGAGCCTTTCCTCGAATCGCATGTTCATCTGCCGTGTTAACTGGAGCACGCGCAAGCGCACCAGCAGCAGCACAAGCAAACCGGTCGCGAAAACACTCGCAAGGCGAAACCACCAGGTCTGCCAAAATGCCCGGGCAATTTCAAATCCTAGGCCCGCGTCCGCGCTATTCCAGTTTCCATCGCTGTTGCTGGCGCTCACCACGAACCGATAGGAACCGAACGGCAGGTTGGTGTAGGAAACCTCGCGCGTGTTCACTGGTTCGCTCCAGGCCTCTTCAAATCCTTCCAGCTTATAGCGAAACCGGATCCGCTCAGGAACGGCAAGGCTTAGCCCCTCGTACCGAAAGGAAACTCTTTGCGGATGCGCGGGAATTCGCACGGATTCTTGCACGTCGATCCCTTTGCCATCGGCTGAGATTTGCTCAACATGAACAAGCGCCGGCACCGAACCGTTTCTCGCCCGCACCGGATCGACCACCGACAATGCCCCGCTTACCGAAAACCAGACGTGTCCGAATGGATCACCGGTCACGCTTTTATCGCGTTTGACTCCCTGAGTTCCCGGCAGGCCATCGGCGATCTCGTATTCACGCACCGCGCCAGCCGGTTCAGCGCTCAATAGCTTTCGGGGGTCGGCGCGTACCACGCGACTGGCGGTGGCAATCCACAGGTCGCCGAAACGGTCCGTTTGGATCCCGAAGATCGGCTCACGCAGAGAAGCGGGGAACGGTTCCCGCGTGCCAATGCGATCCGCACGGAGCGCGGCCAGTCCTTTGCCGGTCCCAATCCACAGTGTGCCTTCGGAATCTTCGGTCATGCAATTGACATCATTTGCAGGCAGGCCTTCCCGCACCGTGTATGTTTTCCAGCGATCGTTCGCAAACGAACTCAGTCCATTCGGCGTCCCAAACCACATGGTTCCAGAGGCGGCCTCGTATATGGAGAAAATCGTATTGGAGAGCAGTCCGTCGCTCGTCGTAAATGTGGTGAAACGGCCGCCGCTTAGCCGGCTTACTCCGCTGTTCAGAGTTCCTGCCCACACCGTTCCATCGCGATTCAAATTGATGGCATAGACACTATTCTGCGAAAGTCCATCCGTTTCGGTGTAGGTCTTGGACCGGGGCGCGCCGTTTTGTGAATAGAGGTGGGTCAGTCCACCGCGCTGTCTGCCGACCCAGAGGTCTTCTCGCGCGCCCGCGATCGAATAGATGACGTCCTTGTGTAACGCCTCTCTGGTTTCCTCGGCGACGTGGCCGTCCCTCAGCCAAAGGAGTCCGCCGGTTGCCGGAGCGAACCAGGCGCGTCGTTCGGCGTCAACATAAACGGGGCCGTTGATTTCGGTCGGAAATGATTCCGGCGGCGCGTATGTTTTGAAAACAGATTCGCGCAGACGTTCGATGCCTCCGGCCGTTCCCACCCAAATATTCCCTTCGCGATCCTCAAACACGGCCGTGACCGAGCCGGTTGATCCGCGGTCGCTCGAGTACAGTGTGGACGAGCCTTGGCGATCGATTCGCACCAGGCCACTTGAAGTACCGAGCCAGATATTGGACTGGCGATCCTTGATCATCGCGAGAACCTGCAGGTGACCTAGGATGGGCGGCAACCCAGTCTTGATAAAATCTTTTCCGTTCCAGCGAACGACTCCGTTGTCGGTGCCCATCCACAGGTCCTGCTCTCCGGCCGGCAATAGACAATTGATTTTCAGGTCATGCGTTTCCTTCAGAACTGGCAGGGTATGTCCGTCTTCGACCCTAAAGAGTCCGGCATCCCGCGATCCCATCCAAACCCGCCCGTCGGCCGCCTGCGCAATTGCCAGCGCAATAAAGTTAGGTAGGTTGGATCGCGTTGCCAGAACGGAAAAAACGCCGTGCTCGTAGCGCAGCGTACCGTGGCCCAGCGTCGACAAAAGGAGTGAGCCATCTTGTCCTTTGGTCATGGCCGTAAACACCACTTCGGGACCGGGAGACTCGAGCGACAGCTCCTGTAGATTTCTTTTGCGGTAGGTCATCAGGTTTGGTCCCTGATGGCGAACGATGAGATTTCCCTCGGAATCTGTCTGCAATCCGAGAACCGGGCCGATGGGCTTGCCGGGAACGCCGCTTTCTTGCGTCAGACGGAAATTAATGCCATCGAAACGCACCAAGCCCTTTTCGGTGCCCACCCAAAGCACCCCATCCGCGGTTTGCGTGATGGCGTAGACTTCTCCACCGGGAAAGCCCCGGTCCGCTCCCCACCGGGTACGCGCGTATTGCGCCTGTGATTTTTCCTGTCCTTCAGTCGCTCCACCAAACGTAGAACTGCAAATCACTGTCATGGCGAACAGCACCAGGAATAACCTTCCGTGGAAGGCTATCCGTTCAAGGGAGAAATTCGAACTTTTCAATGACAACCTCGGTCTCGTTGCGCGGCGGACTCGCAGCATTGCCATAGATATAGAGATTCAAGTGCACGAGTTCGTTGCCAGGAGTCGGTATGGCGGAGCTGAATTCATGCTGGGCAACCGGGCGGGAACTGGTTCTGGCTCCCCGCGTGGTTGCAAAGGAAACCGAACCGGCTTTCCAGCGAAAGGAATGCGTCACCGCGCCTGTCGGTGCATCGAAGCGGGCAACGTTGGCCGGCACATAGTAGGGTTGCACCACAAATTGCGCGTTCTTGCTGAGCGCATCACCCCAGCGGCTAATTTCCACATCCATTTCCCGGTGATTCTGGTCCTCGCCCCCTTCTTCCCAAGTAAATAACCCCAGAACAACAGCTGGTTCGATGTGCGACGTATCGCGGACCACAAACCGGTAAAGTCCGTATCCGAGACTACGGGTGAGACTTACTTCGGCGCATCGCCACTGTCCAGCATTTTTGCTGATTCGCAGGTGCAGAGCCCCGCGCTCGTCGGTCCACGCATTGGACGGGTCATACGAGTTTATGTTGCCCCCGCGGTCGCTCGATGCGCTGCGAATTTTCCAGTCATAGCCGCTGAATTGCAGCGCCTTGGTCATTTGCGCAGACGGATTTTCGCCTTTCACAATCGCCACACTGAGGACTCCGCCGCCAACTTCTGGCAATCGATCAAGTGTCGGAGGCACCTGGTAGTCGGACCCCACCAGAACAGCCGCATACTCCGTTCCTAGATGGGTTGCGCTGCTCCACCTCGAGTCCGGTTGAATTTTCGTAAATGGTTGAACGGCGAGAGGTTGAACCCACCAGCGACCGCTCCTGGCAAAAATTATGATCTGCTGCCCGGGACGGGCGCCTAGGACACGGCCTTCAATTCGATCCACGCGACCGGGACCGCCCTCATCAGCCGGTGGAACACGGGTGAACTCGACAGTTGGCTCGCTGCGGTCCTGTCTCGAACGGCACCCCGCCAGGAAAAAACCCAGGGCGACCCCCAATGCCAGAATCTGTTTCCGCCGTTTTTCGGAGCGAGCGGCAAATGTACCGGGTCGGTGAATTCTGACAATGGATGAGAAACGATTCTTGGACACATGGAACGTTCTTCCGGCGAGGAAGCTCTTATCCGCACAATTTTCAAGCTGAGCCTCAGGCTCAACGCCATGAGAGGGAGTCATTGCTAACGCCTGCCACATCCTACATCCCCCCCGATGCATTTGCCAGTTTCCCGGATCCGCGCCGAGCGCGTTATTTTTTTCGAGGGACGCGGAGAATCGAGTGCTTTTCGAGGGATGGCCAATCCCCGGATTGCTCGCTTTACCGCTTGGTGCGGAGCGCGGTCCGGGAATAAAACTGCTCCAGTTGCTGGATATAGGAGGCGCAGGTGAAGTAGGTTGCCACGTGCATCCGGCCTTGGCTCGACAATTTCCCGTAAAGCTCGGGATCGGAGAGCACCCGCTCCATCGCGTGAACCAGCGCCTCTTCGTCACCGAGCGGGGTCAGGAGTCCGGTTTCGCCATCCTTCATCAATTCCGGAATTCCGTCGACCGATGCCGCTACGACCGGCTTGCCCGCTGCCAGGGCTTCAAGAGCAATAAGTCCAAATGGTTCCTGTTTTGAATTCACAATGATGCTATCGGAGGCGGCCAGCACGGCGTTAACGTCGCTTCGCTGCCCAAGAAACAAAACGGATTCCTGCAGTCCCAGAGTTTCCACTTCTTTTTTTAGGGCTTCGAAATACTTATGATCATGGTCAAAGATGGCCGCGCCCACCACCAGCAGTCGCACCTGCGGAACCCGGCGGGTCAGCCGGTAAAAGGCGCGGATCGTCTCCAGCTGCCCTTTGCGCGGAGTCAGCTGCCCGATGGTGGCAAAGACAAAGTGATCGTTGCCGAGGCCGAGACTCGTTCTAACCCGTTCGCGATCAGATGGTTCGGGATGAAATCGCTGGGTGTCGACGGCATTGTAAATAACCTCACTCGGCACGCGCTTGCTCGCAAAGCGAAGCAGGCGCCCCTTGAAGCGTTTTTCTGTGGACCGGGAAACGGCAATGATGGAGAGAGGGGAAAAAAACAGGGCCACGCAGCGGATGACCACGCTGATGGGGTGCTTTTTCATGGTGTCGTGCACGTGCCAGATGACCGGTATGCCGGTGCCGCGCGCCGCAAAACTCGCCAGAAGCCCGGCGCGGACACTATTGGCATGCACCAGGTCGGCCGATTCGAGCACCCGGGACCGCCGGATATCCCGGATGGAGTTGAAATAAGACCGGAAGTAACGCAAGAGCCGGGACGGGTTCCAGGTGAACCGGGCTCGGACGTGGGGGAGGCTTGCGAATTTAACTCCTCTACTTTCAATTATTTGAGACAAGTCTGTTCCGGGTGGGCAGGTCACGGTCGCATCGAACCGGGTGCGGTCCAGATGTTCCAGGATGACGAGCAGCACCTTTTCGGCGCCGCTCACCAGGCCCGTGTGATTCACAAATACTATTTTCTGCGGAGTTGACGAAGCTGGTTTCATTCTCTATCCTAGATGTGCCTCTACTGTGATTCGATCCGCCCCCGATTCGGTTGGTGGAGGCAAAACGCCGATAGCGTAATTCGCCAAGCTATTGTGGCTATGGGGGACTCGAACACCAAGAAAAACCGGTGTTTAGCCTAGGCTAAGGACTCCCGGACATTATACATCCGGAGCCGGCCTCGGGCGGACGCAAAACTTTTCATCTCCTGAATTGGTTCTTTGCGTTGGAATCTAGTTTTCTCCTGTGCCATCGTTATCTCAGTCCCTCAGTCGGCCGTGTAAGTAGCCCCAAGGCCGCACCCCTAACCTGAGAAATGGGCCAATAGTTTCATTTTTCAGGCAATGACCTTAGGAGGCTATAGGTGTCTCGGGTGAGCGTAACTGGCCTAACGCTGAGCGGGAAATCAGTTGTTTCGGGTATGTTCGACGGCCTACAAGCCCCGTAAAATGCAGGAAAAAAGGAAAGTTGACTATGCAGATGATGCAAACGAATAGCGCTATTGTTCCTGCTTCAACACCAGCCGTAAGCGCTGCTGTTGAAAGTTTCTTCCGGCAACGTCGCCTTTTTGTCTGGGTGGTATTGACGATTTTTGTGGCGACCCTCGGCGTGACGTTCCTGACACGCAAGCAATACAGTTCGGACATGAAATTTCTGGTGCAGAACGCCCGCGAAAACGTTCTGGTCACCCCGGAGCGGACCACTCCGAGCAACGTGGTGAGCGATGTGACGGAAACCCAGGTAAATTCCGAACTCGAAATTCTGCACAGTCATGATGTGCTCGAACCGGTTGCCGATCCTTCCTGGGTGCAGACACCCGAGAATGAGCGAACTCCGCAACGAATCGCCCAGCACGAGAAATTACTGCAAGCGTTTGAAAAGCGCCTGGGTGCCGAACCAGTGCGCCGCACGAATATCATTCGCGTGAGCCTCATGGGTGATTCGCCGCAGCAAGCGCAGCAAGACCTGGGGCGCCTTTCTGCCGCGTATCTGGCCGAACACCGGCGTCTGAAGCGGCCCGCCGGGACCTCGGCGTTTTTTACCTCCGAAGCCGAACGCACGCGCAAAGCCTGGGATGAAGCAGCGCAAAAACTCGTCGATTTTCAACGAAACAACCAACTGCTGAACCTGCCCAATCGTTCCTCCGACATCAACGACCAAATCACCAAACACGAAACGGATCTGCTGCGCCTGGACGCCTCCCTGCATGAAATGGACGGCCAGCTGGCAGAGGGCTCGAAGCAGCTAAGTGGGGTGCCCATGCGGCAAACCACGCAGGAAAAGTCGGTTCCCAATCAGGAATCCGCTCAGCGCTTGAATACCCTTCTGGTTGAACTGCAGAACAAGCGCACCGGTCTGCTTACCAATTACAAATCCGATGATCGGTTTGTGCAGGAACTGGACAAGCAGATTGCAACCACCAAAGCCGCTTTGCAGGAAGCAACCGCGGCTACCTCCCGGGAAAAAACGACAGACGTCGATCCCGCCTGGCAGCAAGTACACTCCAATTTTGTGCAGACCAAAATTGCGCGCCACGCCACGGAACTGCATCGGGGAGCGCTCATCGCTCAGGTCGGTACTCTTAAAAAGCAGCTGAACGATTCTGAAGCCTTGACGGTTGAATACAACAACCTGGACTCCCGCGCCAACGAGCTCAAGGCCAACTATGAGCTGTACGCCCAGAAGCGCGACCAAGCGGTGATGGAAGACGCCATGGACGAGCATAAGCTTCTGAATGTCGCCGTGGCCCAACAGCCGACAATTTCCTACTCCCCCGTCAAGCCCAAAAAGCTGCTGACGCTGGCCTTAGGTTCGCTGACCGCGCTGTTTGCCGGATTCTGCCTGGTGTACTTCGCCGAAGCCGGAAGGAATACGGTCGCCAGCCCGCGCGAGCTCGACGGCATCTCGCGATATCCGGTTCTAGCCACTGTCCCCCATCTGCCCTTTCTGGAAGTTGCGGGCTCTCGCGCCGCCGCTCGAGCCGCCGACAGGACACTGGCCTCGGGGTCTGATCCGTCTGGCACCCTGGGGCAGCCCACGCTCGGCTATCGCAAGATTTAACTTTTAACCGTTTTCCAGCCAAAAATGAGGAAGCCCGAGATGAGTATGAATACATTTAGTGCCGTTTACGAAGGACTGCTGCTGCGAATCTTTGAACAGTCTTCTGAGGATATCGAGCGCGGCTTGGTCGTCGCCTTTACCTCCCCGCACGCCGGAGCGGGCGTAAGCCAAATAACGCGGGCCCTTTCCGCGCGGCTCCGGGAAAGCGACGAACACCTTTCGGTGGTGATCGACTCCAATGACCTCGATCTGACATCTTCCTCTACGCGGTTTGCTCCTGTGAAATCGACTCGCCTCCTGCCGGCCGATGGACCGGCTGGCGAGCGCGAAGCCGGACGTGGCGGGACCCGGGACCTCATGAATTCACTCGACGGCCTGCGCGCGCGCTACCGCTACGTGCTGATCGATTGCCCTTCGCTTAAGGAAGCGGCTCATGCCACGCGCCTGGCTCCGCTGGTTGACGGCGTCGTCCTGGTTATCGAAGCCAACCGGACTCAGAAACAACAAGTGCTGTATGCCGAACGCACGATTGAAAATGCCCGCGGCAAAATTCTGGGCCACGTACTGAACAAGAGAAATTATGTGGTTCCCAACTGGTTCTACCGGCAGATGGAAGCAGCCGGGCTGTAGCTCGTTCGACGGGATTGAGGAGATAAGGAGTGGCAATGAAAACGATCGTTCGCACCTTTCTGCTGCTGGCGCTGGTGGTTGGATGGGCCAATGCGCAACAGCTAAAACACCGGCCGAGATACCTGCTGCACATTGGGGACACTCTGGTTTTGCAATACCGGTACACCCCTGAATTGAACCAGACCGTGACGATTCTGCCTGACGGCTACGTCAACATAAATCTGATCGGTGACATAAAGCTGCTCGATCTGACGGTTACCCAGGCCCATGATCTTATTCTTGAAAAAACGAAAGCGCATCTGAATGATCCGGAATTGAATCTGATTTTGAAAAATTACCAGCAACCGTATGTGGTGATTGCCGGCGAAGTGGGCAAGCCCGGACGGGTCGAGATCAAGGAAAACACCACCGCCGTGCAAGCCATCATGCTTTCCGGCGGATTCCTGGCCTCGGCTCACAGCAATCAGGTTTTGGTCTTCCGCAAAATCAACGGCGACACGGCGGAAATTCGCGTGCTCAAGCTGGGGAACCTGAAGAAAACGTCGGACCTCGAACACGACATGGAACTGGAATCCGGAGACATGCTGTTTGTGCCCCGCAACAAACTGGAAAAACTTTCCCGTTTTATCAAGGTGGCGAACCTCGGCACCTACTTCAACCCATTGCAGTTCGTTCAGTAAGCGAGCGGTATTCAGGCAACGGCTTTCGTCGGTACGGCAAGAAGAGATGGAGAATGAACAAAGTCACGACAGTTGTGGAGGATAGACCCACCGTTCCGGAAAAGCAGATGAATCCGGCATGGGCTGTGGCGCAATCCGTCGCGACGAAATTCCTGACCATTGCCCTGAACGCCGCCACCGGCATTATCAGCGCGCGCGCGCTCATGCCGGCAGGACGCGGTGAACTTGCCATTATGGTTCTTTGGCCGGTTTTTCTGGCCAGCGCCCTCACGCTCGGCATTCCGAGCGCTCTCACGTTTCAGCTGAAGCGCAATCCTTCCCGGCAATCGGAACTTCTGGGCGCCGCGCTGCTCATGGCATTGCTGACAAGCCTGCTGGCTATCGTCATTGGCCTCGTGCTGGTTCCCCACTGGATTTCCCACTATTCGCCGCGCGCCGTTCTTTTTGCCCAGTTGTACTTGTTCAGCGCTCCGCTGACCTCGCTCCTGCTTGTGGGGCGCGCGGCGATGGAGAGCCGCAGTGACTTCAGCTCCTCCAACAAGCTTTTGCTGTGGTCGCCGGCCCTGACGACCGCATGGCTCGTCGTGCTGCTCTTTACCCACAGCATGACGCCCTACAACGCCGCAGCCGCCTACGTGGTTGTCGGGGTGGTGCCGTCGGCCATCATGCTGTACCAGCTTTGGCGGATGTTCGCTCCCTCCCTGCATTCCCTCTGGAGTTCGACGCGTCTGCTTTCCTCCTACGGCATACGGTCCTACGGCATTGATTTGTGCGGAACCATGGCTCTGTACGTGGATCAGGCCCTGGTGGTTCGCGTTCTAGAGCCGAAACTGATGGGCATCTATGTTGTGGCGCTAAGTCTTTCCCGCATGCTCAATGTTTTTCACACGTCGGTGATTATGGTTCTGTTTCCCAAGGCCGTCAGCCGGACGCCGGAAGCGGTTCGCGACATGACCAGCCGTTCGGTGCGCATGAGCACGCTGCTGACCTCGATCGCCGGGCTGGGAATTATTATCCTGGGTCCGCAGGTTTTGACGCTTCTTTACGGCGCTGAATATCAGATGGCTACGGCGGTTCTGCGCATCCTGGTCGTCGAAGTCGTGCTCTCCGGCGCAACTCTGGTTTTGGCGCAGGCGTTTATGGCCCTGGGACGTCCTGGGATTGTTACCGCTTTGCAAGTGACCGGGCTTTTGCTGACGGTACCACTCGTCGTTTTGTTGACACCGCGTTTTGGAATTGTGGGCGCAGGCCTCGCCCTGCTGATTTCTACAACGACCCGCCTGCTTTTTGTATTGTTGTCGTTCCCGATTTTTCTGAAGATGCGCATTCCCGGCATTGTGCCCAAGTGGAGCGATATCAGTTTCATGCTCGGCACAATTTCCAGGCGCCTGGCCGTTGCAAAAAACAGAGGCATTCTGGCCGCAGCGGATGGGACCGACTGATGTCGCGCCCCCTCGCCATCTTCGTGCCTCATTGCTCGGACATGCTGACCGATCACCTGCCTCACGGCGATGGTTTGACGGCCTGCGGATTTATTACTCACCTGGCAAAGCGCGGACACCGCTTGCACGTCGCCGCGCTGCGGGTTGAATTGCGGAAGCCGCTTCCTCCCAATGTGACGATTCACCAAATCTCGCCCCGGCGAACGGGCGCTCTTTTGAGCCGGCTCGAATATATGTACAGAGTTCGCGCGCTGCTCGCCGAACTGCGGCGTGAAGTCGCCTTTGACCTCATCCATCAACTGAATCCTGTTTTCACCGGAATGAGCCTGGCTCTGGCGGGCAGCAATTTGCCGCTGGTCCTGGGCACCTACGTCGCTCGCTGGCCGAACGATCCCGATGCCGTTTCCTCCCGTGGCGGGCTGCTCGGCCGCCTGGCCGAATATGGCCGCGACGTTATTTCTTCCTGGCAGCAACGGCAAGCGGACACTCTGCTGCTGACAACGCCTGCTGCTTGGAATCGCATTCCGAGTCCCGGACGGCTCCGCGGACAGGTCCGCTTCCTGCCGCACGGCATTGACGCAAATCTGTTTTCGCCGGCCGCAGCCGACGGCCGCGAACTCGCTCCTGCCGCGACAAGCGACCCTCGGTCGATTCTGTTCTTTGCCAATGTGTGGAAACGCAAAGGCATTTTTACCCTGCTCGACGCGTTCGAGCAAGTTTCACTCCGCTTGCCCGATGTCCGGCTGCGCATTGCCGGCGAAGGCCCCGACCTCGCCGAAGTAAAACGTCGCGCCGCGGGAATGGCCAGTGCGGATCGCATTGAATTTCTCGGCCGGCAAACGCGGGACGAGGCTCCTCCGTTGTACCGCGCCTGCACGCTCTACTGTCTCCCGTCTTTTGGAGAGCCCTACGGCGGAACCATCCAGGAGGCCATGAGCTGCGGGAAGCCGCTGGTCGTCACGGATTCGGGCGCCCCGCCCCACCTGGTCAGCAAAGAAGGCGGCCGCTGCGTGCCGACCGGCGACCCCGAGGCCCTGGCCGCTGCGCTCACCGAAGTGCTTGAAGACTCCGAGTTGCAGGCGCGCATGGGCCGCCACAACCGCCAGGTGGTCGAATCTTCGATGGCCTGGGAGCGCGTGGCCCAGCAACTGGAAAGCATCTATGAGATTACTCTGGCCGATTGGCGTAACAGCAATTCGCCCGCTGTTGCTAGACGCAAGTCGGCTGTTTCTGCGCAGAACATAGCTCGTGAACGGATTGGATGAGAATGAATCGGCTTTCGATTGCCACAGCCCGGCAAGTCGCACAGTGCGGGAGAAGAAGAGATGAATAGCAGGACAACAGAACAACGCAAGTATCCCATCACCGGGATGGAAGGGTTTGTCGGTGTATTTCTGGCGCTGGTGGCCAGCGTCATAGGCAACAGCTCGCGCATCCCCGCCGGGGACGTTAGCCGTTTTCTGGAAATGCGCGTAACGCTTTTGAACGTGCTTTTCGCCGTGCTTTTCGCGTTTCTCTGGAACGCCTGTTTCCGGGCGCTCGATTTGCACCGCTGGAGACAGTTCGGCGCGTTTTACCGGCTGGTCCGGCTCGGCCGCGGCTGCGTGCTGATGTCGTTCCTCCTGGTTTTCTACCTTTTGGTCACCCACACCGCCGGCCCAACGTTCCGAATCGCGGCCATTTTTTTCCTGTTGTCCTTCGCCTATGAAATCATGCGGGTGCTTGGTTCTGCCTGGGCATCGTCCCGCGATCCGCAGCTGGTCATCATTTTGGGAAGCGGCCGCAGGGCTGGCAAGGCCTGGCGCGAACTGCGCACCCGGCACCGGTTCAGCACCACGCTTCTCGGTTTTGTCGATGATCGTCCGACCGAGGAGATGGCGCCGGACGTGGCGGCTCGCTATCTGGGCAATATCGACAGTTTGAGTGAAATCTTGCTGCGGAACGTCGTTGATGAACTGCTGATCGCGGTTCCCATGAAGTCCTGCTACGAAAACGCGCAGCGGGCCATTTCCATTGCCGAGCAGGTCGGCGTTCGCGTTGTGAACATGCAGGATACCTATACCCATACGCTGAAACAGCCGGCTTTGCAGGATCAGGAACTGTTCAGTGAACTCGTGCCATTGCCTGAAGATTATATGGTCCGGCAGGCCATCAAGCGGGTCATCGACGTGGTCGGTTCGGCCATCGGACTGGTCCTTCTTTCGCCGGTTTTCCTGGCCGTGGCCATCGCCATAAAACTCACAAGCAAGGGTCCGGTGTTTTTCACGCAACAGCGTTTCGGCTATCGCCGCCGCCTTTTTTCCATCCGCAAGTTCCGCAGCATGGTCTGGAACGCTCCGGAACTCATGGCCCAGCTGGAATCGCAGAACGAAGCGGTTGGCCCCATCTTCAAGATCAAGCGCGATCCGCGGATTACGCGGCTGGGCGGATTCCTGCGCGCTTCCTCGCTCGACGAGATCCCGCAATTGTGGAACGTTTTCCTGGGAAATATGTCGCTCGTGGGACCCCGCCCGATGAGCACCCGCGACGTTTCACTGTTCAGTGAAGCGATGCTCATGCGGCGCTTCACCGTCAAACCGGGCATCACCGGCCTGTGGCAGGTCAGCGGACGGAGCGGCGTTACCTTTGACCAGTGGATCAAGTTTGACTTTCACTACATTGACGATTGGTCTCTTGCTCTCGATTTTCAGATCCTGGCCCGCACTGTCAGCGTCGTACTGAAGCGCACCGGCGCAGCTTAGTTTGCTACTTTGAGGTCAGAAATGAAAATTGCAGTCGTGCATGATTACTTCACGCAACTCGGAGGAGCCGAGAAAGTCGCCGCCGAAATGTTCGCTATGGTTCCGGACGCGGCCCTGTTCGCGACGGTGGCCCTCCCGCAGTGCATGCCTCCGCTTCTTGAGGGGGTGCCCGTCAACACCTCCTGGATGCAGAATCTCCCGAGTATCCACAAGTACTATCGTCTGTATTTTCTCCTGTATCCCTTTGCCGTGAATTCGCTCGACCTGTCTTCCTATGAACTTGTCCTGTCGAGTTCGTCCGGATATGCCAAGGGCGTAAACACGGGGCGCGATTCCATTCATGTCTGCTACTGCCACACGCCGACGCGCTGGGTTTGGAACTACGACGGCTATTCCAAACGCGAGTCTTTTGGCGCGCTGCAACGCAGCATTCTTCCGATGCTGATTCAAGGACTTAAATATTGGGACCAGGGCGCTTCGCGCCAGCCCGACCATTTTGTGGCCAATTCCAAGGTCGTCGCCGATCGCATCCAGGCGGCTTACGGCCGGTCGGCTGAAGTGATTCATCCTCCGATTGACGTGAATCGCTTTCATCCTTCCGACGAGCAGGACGACTACTACATCGTGCTATCGCGGCTGGTTCCCTATAAGCGGATCGATCTGGCGGTGCAGGCTTGCACCCGGCTGAAGAGAAAACTTCTGGTCATCGGCGACGGTCCAAACCGCAAATCTCTGGAATCCATGGCCGGGCCCACCGTGAAATTCCTGGGCCGCGCTTCTGACAAAGACGTCGAGCACTACGTTGCGCGCTGCCGGGCGCTGCTCTTTCCTGGCGAAGAAGATTTTGGCATGGCGCCGGTTGAAGTGGCCGCTGCCGGACGTCCCACGATTGCCTTTCGTGCCGGAGGCGCGTGTGAAACGATCGTCGAGAACCTCACCGGTGTGTTTTTTGACCGGCAAACGCCTGAAGATCTGGCCGCCGCCATCGAACGATTTGAAAAACAGAGCTGGTCTTCGGGCGAACTGCGGCGCCATGCGGACAAATTCCGCGTTGAAGTCTTCAATGACCGGTTTCTCTCTTTCCTTACCCGCATTGGAGCACCGGTACGGGCGCTCGATCCGGCTTCGCGGCTCGGAAGCGCGGTCCATACATTCGCGGATGTAGGGGCCTGAGCATGCAAGCTTCGGTCTACCCGGCTGCCGTCGCCTCCGCGCCTGAACAGGATCGCGGCGGCCATCTCGGCATTGCTTTGGCTGCCGGGTTAAGTTTTTGCGCTATCGTCGGGCTGTTTGCTGCCGGGCAAGCGGCGCTTCTCCGGGTGGCGATTCCCGCTTCGGCAACGGTCCTCGCGCTGGTGTTGTACCTCCAGCGCCCCATTGTCTACGTGCAATTCTCCCTCTGGATGTGGTTTCTGACTCCTTTTCTTAGGAGAGTGGTGGACTGGCGTTTTGGTTTTGCCGATCCCAATTTTATTCTGTTGACTCCGTTCCTGGTTGCGGCCATTTCCGGGATTACCCTCTTGCGCCGGGATCCGCAATTTCCGATGCGGATTCCTCCCACTTTTATCTTCTGCGCGACCGCCATTTTCTATGGGTTTGTCGTTGGCATGGTTCTGCATCCTTCGGGCGAGACGATTTACGGCCTAGTCAACTGGCTGGCCCCGCTGCTGTTTGGCCTGCATCTCTGCTTGCGCTGGCAAGACTATGAACGGGTGCGCGATGCCATCCGCCGCACCTTCGTTGTCGGAATTCTGGTCATGGGCATTTACGGCATCTATCAATACGTCGTGGCTCCGGAGCTCGACGTCTACTGGCTTTTCAACGTGCAATCACCGAACGCGCTGGCCCCCAGCTTTGGGCTGCCCGAACCATTTCTCCTGCGCATCTGGAGCACTTTGAACGCTCCCGGTCCGTTCGCCGACGTTATGATGGTCGGACTGCTGCTCTTGCTCGGCACCAAATCAAAACTGAAGCTACCGGCTGCGCTGGTGGGATACTTCACGCTGCTCCTGAGCGCCGTGCGCACGGCGTGGCTGGGATGGATCGTGGGTGTGGTACTGACCCTGCGCCGGCTAAAGCCGGTGCTCCTGATCCGGCTGGCCCTGTCGGGAGCTTTGCTGGGGGCTTGCCTGTTTTTTTTCATGAAAGTACAGCCTCTCAAGTCGCAGGTTACCGACCGGCTGCAAACGATGTCTTCTCTTGAAACCGACTCCAGCTATTCGGACCGCGCGGCCATGTACCGCACGCTCACTGCCGAAGCGCTGGCTTCTCCGTTTGGCGCCGGAGTCAGCAATTCCAACGAGTGGAAAAATTTCATGATCGACAGCGGCATCCTGGTCATCCTGCTTTCCTTTGGCTGGTTTGGCACGATAGCCTTCATCGTGGGGATCGTTTTGTTTTTGCTGCAGACAAGGAACCAGGCTTCGTCTTCCGATCCTCTGGATGAATTTCAGATCGCCTGTCGGGCGATCTGCATCGCCCTGCTTATGCAGATGATCGGCGGCAACGTCTTTACCGGCGTGCTGGGAGCGATGTTCTGGATTTTTGCCGGAATGATTTTCGCCAGCCAGGTTCACAGCGCTCACGAACCGGTATTTTCCGAAGCCGTGAATCCTGATGACTTCGCGTTTGCTGCTGCCGGGCGCTCAAGATGAACCCGTACACCACCAGTGCACCAGGCAGCACGGATCTCAGCCGCTCGGTGATCAGCACCTGGATCGTCCTCGATACCCCGGACGAAGAGACGGAATTCCCGTCCGCCGGTTCGCATTCCTCGAGCAAGGGTTTCCAGCGGATCTACTGGCGCTGCATCGTGGTATTTTTTGCAACCAGCATTAAACAGAATCCCGGCGCTCATCACGTTCTTTTCTGCAATCGTCCGTTTGATGAAATTCCCGAGCCCGAAACCATCCGCCTGCTGCGCGAATGGAAGGTCGAGCTGATCCATTTTCCGTTGACGTATCGCTTGCCCAAGGGCGCGGTAAGCCAGTTCGGAAACGTTTTCTACGAACTGGACATCATGAAATATGTTGCCCGTCAGGATTGGCCGGCCATTCTGGTCCTCGATAACGACTGTGTGTGGGTAAAGCCTTTCACACCCGTCCTGGCCCAGCTGCGCGAGCAACCGCTCATCGGCTACACGCTACGGCCGGAAGACCAGAAGAATTATCAGGGCGACGTGCTGGTCAACGGGATGAGCCGAAAACGCATGAAAGCCGTAATCGAAGATCTGGTTGGTACAGTCATGCCCGGAGACGTTAACTTCTACGGCGGAGAGTTTTTCGCGGCGACCCGGCAAGGAGCCCAGGCGCTTGTCTCCTATTTTGCTCGGCTCTGGGAACGGACCGTTCTTGAAAGCCGAGCCGTCGACTCGATCAAAACCGAAGAACACTTCTTTACCATCTTGTTTGAAGCCGAAGGCGCCCGACCCTTTGCGGCCAACAGTTACATCCGAAGGCTCTGGACGCATTTTGAAGATTTCAATGTTCGTTCTTCAGACCTGGATCTGGCCATTTGGCATGTTCCGGCAGAAAAGAATTTCGGATTCAAGACCCTGCACGCCGAAATTACCCATTCGCCGTCCCGGTTCTTCAATTTGTCGAACGAGCGAGCGGTCCAGCTGATCCGCCGCCACATGGGGATTCCTCATCGCAGTTCGTTCAAGTTTGTGCGCGATGTCAGCCTTAAGGTTGTCCAAAAACTGCGGGCCAAACTTGCGTCGCTGCCGGCGCGGCGGCCGGTAGCCCCGAGCGCTTCGCTTCCTTGACCCCCTGCAGACGTTCTCGCTCGATTTACCGCTGAATTTCCAGGATCGTGACGCGATCGCTTACAGTGACCGGTTGCGTTTTCCCGAGGTTCATCGCGCTCGATTGCAGCCCGCCTTTTTCATCCAGGCTGTAAACGTTCCCTTTGACGGGTTCGCTGAATCTCACCGACAGCTGGCGCGCGCCGATCGTCGCGCGGTCCTTCTTGTTGACGTCGAAAGCCTGTTCTTCCACCCAAAGGACCAGGTAGAACTTGCCGTTGCGCTTCTCGAGCAGCATGTGATGCACGCTGGTCAGGTCGCCGGAAAGCGTTAAGTTCAGCGCGTGAAGCGGAAAGCTCGGTCCCGGGTCCGACAAAACGCCCAGAAGGTTTTTTACCGCGCTAAAGGCGGGTTTTGGCGAATAGTCTTCGTGCACCAAACCGAAGGAAAAATCGTTAAAGTGCTTCTTGGTTCCGAGGTCCACCATTTCATAGATGTACGTCCTTTTAATCCCGTGGGCCAACTGCTCAAGCAGCAGGCGCGGGAAATACTTACCGGCAATATCTTCCGGGACGCCTTGGGCATTGCCTTCGTCGGTCCGGTAGCCGGTTTCCGTGGTCATGACCGGCTTGCCCGGCCAGGTCTCGTTCGCCCGAGCCAGATTCCAGTCAATGCTTCCGTATCCGCCGCCGCCCCATCCCTTGGTTCCCGGATTCCGGCCGCCGACGTAGTTGTGCAGATTGGCGTAATCGAAATACGGCGCGCATTCCGCCACTTTTGCGTACGATTCTTTTTTCACAAGAGAAGGGCCGATAATCGGAAAATTGGCGGTCTCGGGATTGCCCTTTACAATCTGGTTCAGTTTGGAAACGTAGTCGTTCAGGGTCTCGGCCCAGTTGGGATCCCTGCTTTGATCGTATTCGTTCGGCGCTTCAAAGCTTTCGATGCTGTCTCGCACTTTGCCGGGGTACGCCGCCAGAATCGCCTCGGTTATTTTTGGCGAGGTGACAAAGTCCGCTTTGATTCCCTCTCTGCCCAGTTCGTTCAGCCGGTCGTAGAATGGCTGCCACTTGGTATCAATCATTCCTTCGCGGATATGGCGGACGCCCAACTCTTTAAGGACCCGCTTCAAGGCCGGAAAATCTGCATACGGAGTGTCCGTGTAGTGGATGTGCACATTCACACCCACGCTATCCACCACGGAATCCGCGCTTTTGGCTGTTTCCGCCAGACTCGCGTCGACACTCGCCGTGGATTGCGCAGCGGGCAGTGCCAGCAGGCCTCCGAGTGAGACAAGAACCCCGACTCCCAATGACGTTTTCATTAAAGTTTTCGCCCCTCTTTTGTGCGGTATTGAATGAGTTGCTGATCCTCGTACGGAACTGCATTGGGCAGGATCTATAGTTTAGCGTCATTCGGCCTGGCCGGGCGAATGAAATAGCCCGGCAAAAACGATGGATTCCCGGTTCCCCACAAGAGCTCCATGAATACACTTCCGCGAGCAATTTCCTGCCGCGCTGCCGCATGAACCGTCGGGGCAGATTTTCTGTCACCAATCCCGGCACGCCGCATCCAAGGTTTCGCAAGAGTTCCGTGAGAGCCGCATGAACCTGTAGCGACCTGAAACCGGGAAAGTGAGGCGCGCCGTGAGCAAACGCACGTGGCAACCGGCAGTTCTGCTAACTCTGATTCCCGCTATCGCCATCGCGGCGTGGCCACAGGATCCTCACGCTCACCGGCCGGCGATTCCGGCAAATCCGGCGTGGTCGGAATCTGCGGCGGCGATGGACAAAATGCATGCCGCTATGTCCCGGGTCGAGCCATCTGGCGATCGCGACGTTGATTTTGTTGAGCTGATGCTCCCGCACCACGAGGCCGCCATCGCGATGGCAAAAACACAACTGGCCTACGGCAAGGACCCGCAAATGCGCAGGCTGGCGCAGGAGATTATCACCGATCAGCAATCGGAAATTGCCCTGATGCACCTCTGGCGCAAAGAGCACAGGTCCAGCCCAGGAAAGTAAATCGCGTTCCTGATCCGCGAAACCTCTTTAGGGGTGGTGACATGAAGATTCTTCCGGGTTCCGTGTTCCTGCTTTTGCTGTCGCCGGCTTATGCGCAACAAGTGCCCTGGGGACGAGCCGACATTCCTGTTTCATCTCGCGACCGGGTATACGCCGCGGACCAGACTTCCAACACGGTTTCCGTAATTGATCCATCGGCCGACAAGCTCGTTGGCGTGATCAAGCTGGGTGATCCGGTTCCCGGAGCTTTGAGTCCCCTGTACCGGGGGGAGCTGCTCGTGCACGGCCTGGGATATTCACCCGATTCGCGAACGCTCGCCGTTGTTTCGGTCGCTTCAAATTCGGTGACCTTGATCGACACGGCAACGAACAAGATAACCGGGAAAATCTATGTGGGCCGTTCTCCGCACGAAGCCTTCTTCACGGCCGACGGGCGGGAATTGTGGGTCACGGTTCGCGGCGAAGACTACATTTCGGTCATTGATCCGGTTCAAATGAAAGAAACCAGACGCTTGCCGCTGGCCAATGGTCCGGGCATGACCATGTTCAGCCCCGATGGCCGCTACGCGTTTGTCTGTTCGAGCTTCACTCCGGAATTGACGGTCTTTGATACGTCTTCCCGTCAAATTCTCGAGCGCGTTCGGCAGGCAAGCCCGTTTTGCCCGAACATTGCAGTGAGTCCGGAAAACGATGAAGTCTGGATTACCTTGAAAGATGTTGGCAAAGTGCAGATCTTTAGTGCCCGGCCTCCGTTTCAGGAAAAGGCTTTGCTTGCAACGGGCCCCATCACCAACCACGTAAACTTCGTCAACAATCGCAACGGCAAATTCGCCTATGTCACGATTGGCGGAGCCAATGAAGTCAAAGTTTTTCGCCGCGGTTCGCCGCCCGAACTCGCCGCGACCATCCCCGTCGGAAACCTTCCGCACGGAATCTGGCCCTCGGGCGACGGCACGCGGGTTTATGTGGCACTCGAAAATGGCGAGATGGCCGCGGCGATCGATACCCTCACCAATAAAGTGATTGCCAATATCCCCATCGGACAAACCACGCAGGCACTCGTCTATGTTCCCGGCGCCGTTCCCAGTGGCCCGGGGACCGACAACCTCACTCCGCTCGGCGAAGCTGCCAACACCGCCCGCCTGCACCTGGAATCCGCTTCCGCGGCACTGCCCAAAGCGCAGGCGTCCGTAGCTGTAAATTCGCTCGGTCTACTGGACCTCGTGCAGATCGCGGCCCAAGGACTTACGCCCAAATCGCAATATCAGGTGTATCTGGCTGAATCCAATCGACCGCCCTTCGGCAAACTACAAGCGCTAGCGGTACTGAAGAGCAATCCCGACGGTGCCGGCATTGTGCAAGCCATCGGCCCGCTGAAAATGCTCGGCGACACGAAGGCCACGGCTCGGGCGGCGTCTTCGCAAAGATTTCTCATCGTTACCGACAGCCAGGACGCTTCGCGCGTGGTGCTTCGGCAAACCAGCGGTCCGGCTGCCCCGTAACCCGGGCGGCTAGTTCCTGGTCACGCGCTCAATAAACAGTTTGATGAAGCGGTCAAAGTCCACGTCGTACTGCACCGACATGGGCATCGCTTCCTCGCCGCCTTCCCATATTTTCTTGGCGCCGAGCGTTGTTCCGTAATCCGGTCCATGGTTAATGTCGACATCCACGAACAAATCTACGGTTTTGACGAGGGTGCGGTCGATGAGGCTGCCAACCGTCAGCTGGTCATACATCTCGCTGTGGCGATCCGGATTTTTCTCAAACGCCGGCCCCATGCGCAGTTTGATCAGCTTGGTCAGCGGCGTGTCGACGGCGACAATCTGGTCGTAATACTTTTTTGAAAAATTCGTCTTGCGGGTCACGTTTAGTGGCGTCAGCACAATGGGAATTCCCGAACGGAATACCGCTTTCGCCGCTTCAGGATCGACCCAGATATTGAATTCAGCGTTCGGGGTCATATTTCCCGCGCCATCGGCGAGGCTGGCTATGGCGCCGCCCATGATGACGATTTTCTTAACCTTTTTTGCGAAGCCGGGCTCCTGGCGAACCGCTGTGGCCACATTGGTCAGGGGGCCGATCGCAATAATCGTAATCTCGCCCGGATTCTCGGCGACCGCGCGGACCATGAAATCGACCGCGCTTTCCTTCTCGGCCTGCTTTTTGGCAAATCCGCCGGGGGGCTCCGGAGGAGCTTCATCGGACCACCATTTACCGTGCAGCCTGGTCGCCCATTCCGTTTTCTCGTGGATCCAGGGGCGGTTGGCGCCGCGGTAGACCGGAATATCCGTGCGGCCCGCAATTTCGAGCACGCGCAGTGCGTCCGACGTTCCGCGTTGCACCGTGTCGTTTCCGGCGACCGTGGTAATACCCAGAATCTTCAACTCCGGAGACTTCAGCGCAAAAATCAGCGCCATCCCATCGTCCTGGGGCGGAATAACGAAATCGGTATCGAAGATCACTTTCATCGGGCGAGCGCCGGATGGACCCTCTTGCGCGGAAGCCGCAAGGCCAGCTGTCGCGCCCAGGGCGGCTAGAACAAACACTTTCAGTGCAGTCTTAATGCTCTCTCTCAACTTGACTCTCCTTTGCTACAACTGTCTTGAGAATGCCGGTGTTTCCCCGGGACTCGCCGTATGGTCTAGTTTCGACCGCTTCCCGTTGGCGCGGTCATCAGCTTCACATACGCGTCATAAAACTTCTCCGTATTCAGGTCAAATTGCACGGTTGCCAGCTTCCACCAGGCCGGCACCCTCACTTCCTTCTCGACAAAAATCGTCTGCCCGTAGCCCGCCCCATGGTCAATATCGATGTTTACGTAGAGTTCCTTTTGCTCCGTGATAATGCCGGGATCGAGGAACGCCGCCACGGAAATCTCGTCCCACATGTAGCTGGTGTGGGAAAACTTGGTTAAATATTGTGTCAGCGGAGTATCTACTTTGGCGATGCGCGCCGTAATTTCTTTTGACAGATTGGTCTTCACCGAAATATCGACGGGAGTGATGACGATCTTTTTCCAGGGAGCGCTCATCACAATCCGCACCGCTTCCGGATCAAACCACCAATTGAACTCGCGCCGTCCGTTGATGCGATGAATTCCGCCCATCCCCACGTTAAATCCGGCTCCCATCAAGACCAGTTGCTTGGCCAAGCGGACCACTTCGGGGTCCCGGCGAATGGCGAGGGCAATATTCGTCAGAGGTCCGCCAGCCCAGAGCGTCACTTCACCGGGGTATTTGTGCACCATGCGAATAATAAAATCAACGGCATGCTCGTTCAGCGCCTTCGTCGTCGGAGCGCCTTCCGGCATCGCTGGAATTACATCCGGCGCGTGATAGGTGCGCGGGGTCCATGCACCTTTGAAGCCGAATGCGCCAAACTGGGCCTCCCAGAGCTCGGACTCTTCGCGGGAATTGATGAGCGGCGTTTCCGCGCCAGGAACGACGGGAATATCCGTGCGTCCGGCGAGTTCAAGAGCGCGCAGGGTGTGCGCGGTTTCTTCCTTTACCCACTGGTCGCCGGTCACAAGCGTGACGCCTAGAACCTCGACTTGCGGCGACTGCGCGAACATTAAAATGGAATTCATATCCGTCGAGGCCGGACCGCGCGCGTCCTGATCAACAATCACTTTAGGCTTTTGCGCCAATGTCAGTGCCGCAAAGCTCAAGTAAACGAGCACCGCGCAAAAACCTTTTCGAATCGCCATCTTGGCCCTCCCCGGGTCTCGTCCAGATCAACTGCAGTTGTTTCGCCTAAACATTCAAGCGAATAGAAATATCCGCTCTTGTCTCCGCGATCTCAATAGAATTTTACAGGTGAGGAGTCAGAGGTTTTGCAATACTTCTCCGCGGAATTCCGGGTCCGTCGCACGCTCTGGAAGGAAGGTTGGTCGAATCAGACGTCGTGAGGCACACAGGAGCGTGCGCGGCAAGGGCGCCGGCAGACCTGACTGCAAAACCTGTGTGCGGTTCGTACGCTTTAGATGACGAAGTGCTGGGGCCCCGAGCCTAGTGCCGATCGTGATAACGGTCCCTGTCTCGGTCGTGTTGATGATCCCAATGGTGATCGTGGTCGAACCGTCCGCGATCGCCATCCCAATAGCCACCATAAAATTGCCGTCCGTCATGGCGCGGCCCAACCCAACGGGCGCCCGCATAGGGCGGCCGAGTCCAATACCCTTGATGCCACCGGTAGCGGCCGCCTGCCGGGTACCAGTAGCCGTCAATCCAGACGAAGTCGGCTCCGGGTCTGGCTGGCAGAACTCGGACAACTCGCGGCGGAGGCGGCGGCCCGATCCGAATTCCAACAGAAACTTGGGAGAATGCCGCTGGGCTGCCAGCGACGAGTGCGAATGCCAGTAGCGCCCAGAACGCTTTTCTTTTCACAAAACTTTTCATCTTCGTCAAACTCCTGGGGAACTTTGAGGTTCCCAACGACGGCAATAATTGTAATTTCACAAAGCAGCGCCTGCAACTCAGTGTGGCGCAAGCGCGCAGGATTCACGCTACTTGCCGCAGCTGCTGGCAACAATAGAGTAAAAACTGTATTCAGGCAGGCGCGTTTACTCGATGGACAAGTCGAAATTCTCTTGCGGGTTAAACACTCCGATGGACAAGCGTCAGGATCTGTCGCGCACGCGCCGTGCGCTTGATCGGGCCGACTGCTACCGTATGCGCCGCAGACGATACGGCACGCTGCAACGGGGTATATTAAGGATGGCGCTCGTCGACAACTTCTCCGAGTGTCGACGAGCGGGCAAGATGGAACCATTGGCGCTGCTCAGGAAGCCCCTCAAGTTAGCTGGGCCGGCGGAACGGACGCCCCTTTTTCGCGTGACGTCGCCCCGGTTACGCGGTCTCAAGCGTCCCGGCGTGCGCCGCCGCATCCATCCACAGGATCTCCCAGACATAGCCGTCGGGGTCCTCGATGCTGCGGCTGAACAGGAAGCCATGGTCCTGCACCGGGTTGGGATCGGCCCCACCGCCCGCTGCAACGGCACGGGTCAGCGTCGCGTCCACCGCCTCGCGTTTGTTGACGCTGAGTGCCAGCAGGGCCTGGCTGTCGCGCCGAGCGTCGCCGATCGGGCGCTTGGTGAAACTGCGATAGCGGTCGTGGGTCATCAGCATTACCCCGATCGCGTCTGAGAACATCAGCGAGGTGGCCTGTTCGTCGGAAAACTGGGCGTTCACCTCGCCGCCGAGCGCCGTGTAGAAGGCGGTTGAAGCGGCGAGATTGCGTACCGGCAGGTTCACAAAAATCATCTTGGACATCACTTTCTCCTTTTCCAGAGCAGCGAGCCATGGTATCGTCTCGCTGCAATAAGAGTAGACATAATGTATCTTAATGGCAAGATACATTACATCGAGAAAGACTGTGCCATGGATCGTGCCGATATCGCCGTAGAACAATGGGCTCGCGAGCGCCCGGACCTGCCCCCCTTGCCGATGGCGGTGCTCGGCCGGCTGAGTGAAGCCTCCGAGCGGGTGATGCGCGATCATCTCAATCCGCTGTTCGCCTCGGCCGGGCTGCAGCCGGGCGAGTTCGACGTGCTCACCACGCTCCGGCGATCGGGCGAGCCCTACATGCTGTCGCCCACCCGGCTTTATGAATCGGCGATGATCTCGTCGGGCGGCATGACCAACCGTATCGACCGACTCGAGCACGCCGGGCTGATCGAGCGCCGTCCCGACCCAAATGATCGCCGCGGCAAGCTGATCGCTCTCACCGCCGCCGGCAGGCATACCATCGATGAAACAATCACCCGGCACGTCGCGAACGAGAGGCAGCTGCTGTCCGTGCTAACCACCACCGAACAGGAAACGCTCAACGCCTTGCTCAGAAAACTGATCGCCGGGCTCTAGGGCAATCGGACCTCGCACGTCATTCACACAGGGGAAATTCAAAAGGTTGGGAACTCACACGTCACGAGGATCTTGTAAGGGTGAATGAAATCGAGGTTTGGGCGGAACAGTTGGAACGCACTTCACTTGTCCCTGGATGCCGCGCGTTTCGCGAAGAGGCCCGCTTGATGCAAACCGCCGTTCAATAACCGTCGACTTCCAGGACCGCCTTGGCAAAGGCCTGCGGAGCTTCCTGCGGGAGATTGTGTCCGACGCCGCCCTCGACAGTCCGGTGCGCATATTTTCCGGAGAATTTTTTGGCGTACGAACTGGCGTCCGGGTGTGGTGCGCCATTCGCGTCACCTTCCAGGGTGATGGTCGGAACGGTAATGACCGGAGCTTCGGCACAGCGTTTTTCCAGATCGTCGTATTTTGGCTCGCCTGCGGCCAGTCCGAGCCGCCAGCGGTAATTGTGGATCACAATGGCAACATGGTCCGGGTTGTCGAACGACGTTGCGCTTCGCTCGAAGGTGGCGTCACTGAAGTTCCATTTCGGCGAAGCGAGCTGCCAGATGAGCTTCGCAAAATCATGGCGGTATTTTTCGTAGCCTGCGCGGCCGCGTTCTGTGGCGAAATAATATTGGTACCACCACGCAAACTCGGCTTTTGGTGGCAACGGGTTCTTATTGGATTCCTGGCTGCCGATCAGGTACCCACTGACGGAAACCAGCCCCTTGCAGCGCTCCGGCCAGAGCGCCGCGATGATGTTCGCCGTCCGCGCTCCCCAATCAAAACCGGCGATGATCGCCTTCTGGATCTTGAGGGCGTCCATGAGCGCGATGATATCCACGGCAACCACGGATTGCTGGCCGTTCCGCAGCGTGGCGCCGGACAGAAAGCGCGTCGTGCCATAGCCGCGCAGATGCGGGACGATCACTCGGTAGCCCGCCGATGCCAGTGAAGGTGCAACTTCGACAAAGCTGTGAATGTCGTAGGGCCAGCCGTGCAGAAGAAGGACGACGGGGCCAGTCGCGGGCCCAGCTTCGGCGTATCCAATATTGAGGAGACCGGCATCGATCTGTTTCAGTGGGCCGAACGATGGGTTCGTGTCCGGCGCGCTCGCGCTTCGAGCTGTGGTTTTTGCTTCGCTGGTTTGCGCGCCGAGTGAACCAAGGATCCCAAACTGGGCGCCGGCCACACCCGCGGCTGCCGTGCCCAAAAAACGGCGGCGGGGATGGTTGATTTCTTCTGGCATCTTGTTCGCACTCATTCTTCTGTCGCTTTCTTCGATCCAATCGAATTCAGGCCTGAATCTCCTCGGGAAAATCGCCATGCCAGCGTTTCGCCGATGGCAACGCTAATCCTGTTCATCGAGAGATTGGATGAACGTTTTGCCGTATGGATAGAAAAATTCCTTGCGGCCTTCGTGCCACGCCGCTTTGAGTGCAGGCGTGGTGATGTCCCAGTCCGGTCGGCATTTCCTGGTAACAGCACGCAGATCCTGGCGGAGATCTTCAGCAGTGGGCCGGCCGAAAAACCAGTAACCGTTGTAAACCTTGTAGATGACCAGGCCGGGCTCGAGGACAATGACGTGGGGGATCATGGGATTGTTGACGGGATCGGTGTATTCGGCGATGTCCAGATCCTTTTGGACGACGCGCCCTGCGTCGGAGAGGAAAGGCCAGTGGGCACCGACTCCGCTGCGGTATTCAACCGTCTGGGTGATATTGTCGGTGGTAATTGTGACCAGCCGGCAATACGCAACCTCGAGCTCACGATGGAGTTCGACAAGACCTTCAGCCTGCCGGCGGTCTTTGGGGCAGAAACCTCCGCGGCCGAGCACCAGAAACATCGGATGTGGTCCTTGCAGCCCGGAGAGCTTCCGGCGTTTTGCAGTGTGGTCAGAAAGCTCATAGTCAGGAAAAACAGCTCCGGGAACAATGTCGGATCGCATAGGCAAGCCTCCCTGGTTCGCTGCGCGTCGCCGTATCAACGCGTCAAGAGTTGGTCGGTACCACTTAAGATTAACTCTGCGATGCCCGCGAAAAAAACTCCTAAGGCATCCTTGGCCAGCGCCTGTTCGCGTTGAGAATGGCGCGTGGCCATACACCGGTGGACCTGGCTAAAGCCCCGGGAACTACTCGGCGAGTCATTTCTTCGACATTATTCGGCACACGCCAGCCTCCAGTGAACAAGCCGCAAAAAAATCAGCCACGACATCACGGCAGCCAGGAATGAATGCATCAAGATCCACCCAGGCAACGAACCAGCGCCGTTGAGACCCCGTATTTCCGCGTTTGCTCCTATTGATGATCGCGACAAGGGTACGGCTTATCCGCCAGAGCAACCTTGGTTCGCCTGCGTGACCGCGCAATTCGCAGCCAGCGCTTTCGTTCGCTCTGTCACTGACAGAAACATGCGGAGTACGATCGTGTTGCCGATGCAAGACCGGGGCTCCAAGCCCTCACCATGACCCGTTGTATTGGATGGACGGCTCATGCGGTGAAGTCTTCTCGAAGCTGGCAACCACTCGTGTGAGTTTTTATCATTATCGCTGCCAAATTCAGAATCCGCTGAGCGGCTTGCTCAGGACTCACGCCGCGAGCGTGAATATTGGAGATGAGGTTCCGATTGGCGTCGGTGTCTGACGCTTTTGGCTGGTGTGTTAGGTAAGCAGACAGGCTTTCAGCCGTTGCCAGCCCTGGCCGCTCGCCAATCAGAAGGACCGCAACTCTGGAACGTATCAGTTCGCCAATCTCGTTGAGAATGCCTACCCTGCAGTGGCGAATCACAAATATCGGACCGACAGTCCATCCTCTTGCCGCTGCTCCTGCACACAGCAGCGGCAAGAGTCGAGGAACTTGTGCGGCAAGCGCAGTGACCGAAAGCCCGTCGCCGATCACGACTTGCAGATCATTTCCAGTGGTGCAACGCCGAGTCACTTCGGCGCGAGAGGCATCACTAAGATGACGGCCCAAATCAGGGCGCAAGAGATATTCCTCTTTGCTCGCTGCCTTGGAGCCGACTTCAAACAGCTTCCATTTGCGGATGAAGTCGTCGCCGAGGTCGGTCGGGAGATTTAACTCGACACGAACGGCATCGCGGGCAGCAGCATGCGCCTCACGCAGCTCTAACTGAGTATTGGTTCGATACGCCGCTCCACTCCGGCCTGCAAGCAGCCGCGCCGGAGTCTGATCGCGGATCTTCTTAACGATCTCGGGCAAGTCGTACGGCTGGGCGAGTTTGTCTTCATCCGCAGCCATTCAGAGCGCCTTCTCCAGGGATGATTCCAAACCCTGCATTAGTTGCCGGCGTGCGGACGAATCGAGTGAGGCTGGTTCGCTGTCATGATAGATCCCTCTACTCTGCAGCCAGGCGAGGAACTCGGGGGCAGGACGCAGGTGAAACAGACGTCGCGCGGCCAACCCGTCGTGATAGCTAGTGGATTGGTAGTTGAGCATCACGTCGTCAGAACACGGAACCCCCATGAAGTAGTTACAACCCGCAGCTGTCAAAAGTAGCAGCAGATTGTCGGCGGAGTTTTGGTCGGCGGCAGCGTGATTCGTGTAGCAGACATCGCAACCCATCGGCAGGCCAAGCAACTTACCCATGAAATGATCCTCAAGCCCGGCGCGGATGATTTGCCGCTCGTCGTACAAATACTCAGGCCCGATGAAGCCGACAACGCTGTTGACGAGAAACGGATGAAACGCTCGCGCCACTCCGTAGGCTCGTGCTTCGAGTGTTAATTGATCGACTCCGTGGTGCGCCTCGGCGGACAGGGCGCTCCCCTGGCCAGTTTCAAAATACATCACGTGATCTCCTGCCCAGCGGACATCCCGTTGGCGATGATGCTCGAGAACCTGCTCGCGCCCCTCGTGCAGCATATTCAGGGTGAAGCCGAAAGTATGGTTCGCCGCTTCGGTACCCGCGACGGACTGAAAGAGTAAATCGATCGGAGCGCCGCGCTCTAGCGCGGCCAGCTGAGTGGTGATATGTGCTAAGCAACAGGTCTGCGTAGGGATTTCGTATGTGTCCACCAATCGATTCAAAGCCAGAAGAATTGAGTTCACGGTTTCCACTGAGTCGGTGGCCGGGTTTACGCCGATGACTGCGTCCCCACACCCGTAAAGCAGTCCTTCGAAGGCAGCGAGAAGGATTCCTCCGATGTCGTCAGCCGGGTGATTGGGCTGCACGCGAATCCCCAGCACGCCAGGCTCTCCCATGGTATTGCGGCAACGGGTCACGTTGCGAATCTTGGCCGCCGCAAGTACCAGATCCTTGTTGCTCATCAGCTTGGCCACTGCGGCAGCGATTTCAGGGATGATGGCCCCCTGAAGCTGCTGTAGCTGAGCGTCTGTGGTTCCGTCGTCTAGTAGAAACTCGCGAAACTCCCCGACGGCCATACTTCCGATTGGGCGGAAAGCATCTTGGTCAAATGTGTCCAGAATGAGACGGGTGACATCATCGTCGGACGGGTCGATCAGAGGGCGACGCACAACTTCCTCCAGCGTCAACTCTGCAAGTTTTTGTTTTGCGGCAACTCGCTCGCGTTCCGACCGCGCCGCTATGCCGGCCAACTTGTCGCCGGACTTTTCTTCGTTGGCTTTAGCAAACAGTTCACGGAGATCAGAGAAGTCGAATCGCTCGATCATGGGATCGTGTCCGCCCGGAGACACCATGTTACCGAAAAAGCCATGAGCAACGTGCCCAGTTTGTCGGAATATTCGGTCACCGCCTGTAAAGCGTCCTCTCGAAGTGTCGACGGTGGATCGTCATTTGGAGATAGGCCACCGGATGTCAAAATCCAAACCTGATAGTCACCAAAGATTTTTTTTCTGCACTTGATTTCCAAAGATATTGAAAATGCTATTTCCAGATCTTCCGCTGGGATCGTATTGTTCACCGGAGCAGAGATAGTTGTTTGGCGTAGTTCCCGTTCGCCGAAGGTCTCCAAAGCGCCTCTAACCGATGCGCCGTTCGTTCGTCAAAGCCCTTTAGGATCTGGGAACAAGTGAAAGGTGAAGAACGTCTAACAGGTGGAACTCCCTGCAGGGTGATGCACGATACCGGGAAGAGGGGTAGATGAAGAGCGACATTCGATTTGCGATCCGGATGCTGTTGAAACAACCAGGCTTTACCCTGATGGCGGTACTGACACTGGCTCTTGGAATCGGGGCGACATCGGCGGTGTTCAGCTTGATTCAGGGCGTGCTGTTGACGCCCCCACCCTACGAAAAGCCGCAGCAGCTCGTGCTCGTACCCACCGCCCGGACCGACGGGCAAAAACAGGAAAGCCCGCGGGGCTGGCCCTCCGAGCAATGGATGGAATGGCAAAAACAAGCGCGATCATTTACAGGAATTGCCGGCTACGGCTGGCAGTTCAACTTTCTGATCCGCAATGAAGGAAGCCAATCGATTCAAGGCATGGCCGTAACCAAGGACTATCTCGCCGTTCTGGGTCTGCAGCCTGTTGTGGGGCGCGGCTTTGAGGAGCAGGATTTCGGACCGGGACCAACGCGGGTGATTCTGCTGGGGTACGAGCTGTGGCAGCGGACGTTCAACGGCGATCCACAAATCATAGGCAAAACCGTGCGCATCAGCCGGTGGGATGTGCCCCCGACAGTCATCGGCGTGATGCCGCCGGGAGTGCGATTTCTGCCATCGCCGGGGGCCGCCAAGGAGCCGAATTACAACGTCAACGCTCCGGTAGATTTCTGGAGTCCGGCCGAGCCCGACCCGAAGTATGAGAAGGATCCGGACTGGTATCTGGTGGCGCGACTGCGCGACCACACGACGCAGGAACAAGGACAAGGCGAGTTGGCGGTGCTGGCGGAGCGAGAGGCGCAATCGGAGAAGCGCTTTGAAGGTTTCCTTCCTCAGCTGCAATCGCTCAAAGACGAAATGAATCAGGACAGCCGAAAGATTCTGGTGCCGCTGTTTGGCGCCGCCGCGCTCGTGCTGCTCATCGGCTGCGGTAACGCCGCAGCCTTACTGCTGGTGCGCGGATTGCAGCGGCAGCAGGAATATGCCGTGCGGAGCGCGATGGGCATGGGACGCCTCGCTCTCATGCGGCAGGTTGCCACGGAAAGTCTGTTACTGGCGCTGCTGGGCGGGGTATTGGGAGTAGGTCTGGCCTTTGGTGTGGTGAAGCTGTTCAAGATGATTGCAGGACACGCCATTCCGCGGCTCGAAGACGTGACGGCCGGGTGGGCGGTGCTGGCCTGGGGGCTGGGCGCGGCGGTCGTGGCGTCCGTTTTTGCGGGAATATTCCCGGCGCTGCGAGCGTTTCGGCTCGATCCGATGGAGGTGCTGAAAAACGCTGGGCCCAAAGGAACGGCAGGACTCGGGGAGCGGCGGCTTCTGCGCGGTGTGACCATGGCGCAAACGGCGCTGACCCTTGCGCTCCTTGTCGGGGCCGGGTTGTTGATTCGGACCATGATCAATATTGCGAAAGTTCCGTCGGGCTACAACACGGGACACATCTTGACGATGAGTGTTACCGAGGTGCGGAGCTTTTCCGAGTGGGCCAGTTTTCACCGGCACGCTCTGGAACGGGTTTCTTCAATTCCCGGCGTGCAATATGCCGCGTTCGCCTGGGGAGTGCCGTTGACCGGCAACAATTGGCCGGCGACTCTGGAAATCGAAGGGCAGCCTCCAGCGACGAAAGAGAGCGAGCGGACGGCACTGCCGCTGCGCGCCGTGACGGAGGACTATTTCAAGCTGATGGGCGTGACCCTGCTCGGCGGCCGGGAGTTTCGCCCGGGCGATGAAGGCAAGGCGCCCAATGTAGCGATCGTCAACCAGGCATTTGCTGATCGCTACTTTCCGCAGGGCAACGCCATCGGACGGAAGTTTTGGCTGAATGGACGTGATAAGCCCGCAACGGAAATCGTCGGCGAGGTCTCCGATGCCCGAACAGATGATTTGACGCAAGCCTCGTCGCCCGAGATTTACCTCTCCTTGTGGCAAGCGACGGCGTTTTCAAAACATCTCGTCCTCCGCACGACGGCGGACCCACGCGCGGTTCTCGTTGCGGTCGAACGTGAGCTGCGAGCCGTCGATCCGACAGCCGCCATTGAAAACCCCAAGACTCTGGAGAAGATTCGCGACGATTCGCTGGCGTCGCGAACCTTCGCGATGCGCTTGCTCGTTGGGTTTTCGATTGTGGGCAGCGTGCTGACGCTGGTGGGAATTTACGGAGTACTTTCGCTTTCCGTGGCCTCGCGGCGACGGGAGCTGGCGATTCGCAGCGCGGTTGGTGCGGAACAAAAAGACATCCGGAACCTGATCTTCGGCGAGGGATTTCGCTTGATTGCCAGCGGGGTACTCGCCGGGGTGGTGCTGGCGATCGCGTTGTCGCGCGTGCTTGCAGCGTTTCTGTTCGAAGTGCAGCCTAGCGATCCGGCTACGTTGCTCGTCGTGGGAGTGCTGTTTGTGGGAGTCGCGCTGCTGGCGTGCTGGGTGCCCGTGCGCCGCGCCGGGAAAGTCGACCCGCTCGAGGCCTTACGCTACGAATGAATTTGCGCTGCGCTCGAAGGATCGTTCAGGCAGGCGATCAACTTTTTGCGCTTGCCCCAGGGGTAGACGTTCTAAATGCCGCGGGCCATGTGGTAATACATGTCATTCCATTTAAGTTCTTTGGCGAAGCGATCGACCGAGGTTTGCGCGTCAATGAGCAAACACTCAACTCCGGCCATGCTTGCAAAGTTTTCCAGATGTTCGGCGGTTAACGCGTAACTGAGCGCAGTGTGATGCGAGCCGCCCGCCAGAATCCAGGCGGTGGCGGCTACTTTTAGATTGGGTTCAGGATTCCAGATGGCCCGGGCTACCGGCAATTTCGGAAGCGGATGTTCCGGGTCCACAACATTCACACGGTTCACAAGCAGCCGGAAGCGGTTTCCCATGTCCAGCAGGGAAACATTTACGGCCGGTCCGCTCGCGGCCGTAAACACCAGCCGAACGGGATCGGATTTTCCGCCGATGGATAGTGGATGAATCTCTGCCGTGGGCCGCCCAGCGGCAATCGAAGGACATATTTCCAGCATGTGTGCGCCGAGAACCTGCCCGCCATTCTTCAGGTGGTAGGTGTAGTCCTCCATAAAAGAAGTTCCGCCCGGCAGGCCATGACTCATGACTTTCAGGCAGCGCACGAGACCTGCGGCTTTCCAGTCGCCCTCCGCGCCGAATCCATAGCCATCGGCCATCAAACGCTGAACCGCGATTCCGGGAAGTTGCGGCAGCCCGTGCAAGTCTTCAAAGGTGTCTGTGAATGCGCCAGCGCCTGTGTCCGCCAGAAAACGCCGGAGGCCGAGTTCAATGCGGGCGGCGTCGCGCAGAGAGCTGCGTTGCGGTCCGCCTGGGCCGAGAGCCTTGGCAACCGCATAGGCGCTGTCATACTCGGCAGAAAGCTTGTCAACTTCGGCGTCGCTGACTGCGGTAGCAAAGCGATGGAGCTCTCCCATGCCATACCCGTTGACGGAGTAGCCGAGTTTGATCTGCGCTTCTACCTTGTCGCCTTCGGTGACGGCGACGTTGCGCATGTTGTCGCCCAGGCGGGCGATTTTCAAATGTTGCGCGTCATGCCAGGCGATCGCCGCGCGCGTCCAGGCGCCGATCTCTCTGTGAACCTGGGTGTCTTGCCAAGAGCCCACCACCACTTTCCGCGAAAGGCGCAGGCGTGCGCCAATAAATCCGTATTCGCGGTCGCCATGAGCCGACTGGTTCAGGTTCATGAAATCCATGTCGATGGTCGACCACGGCAGTTCTTCATTGAACTGCGTGTGCAGGTGCAGGAACGGCTTGTTTAGTAACTGGAGACCACGGATCCACATGCGCGCCGGCGAAAAAGTATGCATCCAGGTGATCAGGCCAACGCAATTTTTTGCGCTGTTGGCATCCAGGCACAGCTGGTGAATGGAGTCGGCACCGGTCATGACGGGTTTAGGGACGATTTTTACGGGAATCGCCGTCGCCGCCGCAAGGGCCTGGGCAATAACGCCTGAATGGTCGGCAACGGTCTTGAGAGTTTGTTCTCCGTAAAGATGCTGGCTGCCGGTGATGAACCACAGTTCCAAGTTTGTAAAATCAATCATCCGAAGTCCTTAATCCAAGTACACGTTTTCTGCAAATCCCCTGGTTTGGCCCTCGCTACCGATCGGTGCGTGCTGGGTCAAGCAGGGTTTAGAGAAAATTGCGGGAGCCTGCACTGCAAGGCTTGCTCTGAAACCCCTGCCAAGGGGTCTGCTACCATCATATAAGGAAGAGAGGAATTGTAAAAATCGCGCCACACCCAAGGGAAAAGTCGCTCCCCCTCGGCCCTGGGCACCGGAACTTTCTCCGACTTTTCTGTCGAGATGCGTCTGCTTTGCGACTGAATCACGCGCCATGGATTTAGGTTTTTCTTCAGCGGAACCACCGTTCGGGGGTGGCAAACGGTGGTCCCGGTGTGAGGTGCGCCTGCTCTAGAATGTGAGCTTGCCGCCGATTTGCCACCAGCGCGGGAGGGTCTGGCCGGTAACCTGACCGAAGTTTCCCTGCGACAAATCGCCCTGAATATTCTGGAAATTGGCATGATTGAACAAGTTGAAGAACTCAAAGCGAATTTGGAAATTGAGTCTTTCCGTTATATGGGTGTTTTTGTAGACCGTCGTGTCGGTCTGCACGAATGGCGCATTGCGGAAACGGTTTGATTTTTCGTTTCCGTCGGTGCCCAGGGTCGGCGTTGTAAATTGGCCAGCGGTGAAGACTCCGGTGGTATAGGCGCTGCGCGCGCTATCCTGGTGGTAACTGGACACGTCCGGGAAGTCAAAATTGTCGCCGTCTGCGTTGTAGTCGCCGCCGTTGAAAAATGAAGCAGAGGTAAAGACGGTAAACGGATAGCCACTCTGGTAAACGCTCGTTCCGCCCAGACCCCATCCTCCCGTCAATTTACCGAGCGCGCCCTGCCCACTGTGCAGTCCGGGCAATTCGTAGTTAAAGCTGAGAGAGAAGCGGTTGGGCACATCCCAAGGCGACGGCCCGTAGAACTGATGCGGATTGAGCGCCGTCGGATATCTGCCAGCGTCATCCTTGGAAGAAGATCGCGTGTAAGACACGTCAAAGAAGCCGCGCTGCACGCGGCCTCGCAAGTCAAAGGACACACCCTGATAATTACTAACACGATCGTTTTGGGTGTAGGTGATCGAGCCAAAACTTGGATTTAGTCGTGTCGGAGCAGAATTCACGGGTTGCCCGATCAAATCTCCCGGTAAGGCATTGATGTCGGCTCCGTAGGCCACCTGGCCCCCGGCGTTGCCAAAGCCAACGAGATTGGAATCATGCGACCCGCTGTAGAGAATACTGGCAACCAGATGGCCGCCAATCCGGTGTTCCAGAGTTGCCGCGTAGTTGTAGGCCGTAGGCGAGACGATGTTCGGATCGATGCCGCCAATGGCCAGTCCGGCGCCGACGATTCCGCCTTGATCATCCAGGCACGGCACGGTGGGACATAATGCTGAACCACCGAGCGGCGGAAAATTAAACCCAAAGGGAGGCACGTCGGAGGTTCCTTGCGAGAATATGGGCGGAGTGGCGGAGCCGGCGAAAAACGTAGGCAGAATCAGACCTGGAGGATTGCCGCGGAATTCCTCCTGAATGTTGGCGGGCGTAAGCCAATTGGAATACATTCCGAATCCGCCGCGTAACAACCAGCTGCCGCTGCCGGTGATATCCCAGGCCACACCGATCCGTGGCGTGTAGGCTTTCGGAGTACTGGCCAGAGCGTGGGGAGTGGGTTTGGCAAAGCCGCCGGCTACTTGGTCCTGGAAGGTGGACCCGCTGCCCAGATAGAAATTGCCGAAAACGGTGGAATCCGATTTGGAATACGGGTTGCCCTGGTTGTCGAAACGGAAACCGAACGTCACAGTCAAATTGCGCCGCGCTTTCCAGGTGTCTTCGGCAAAAATGCCCCAGGTTTTCGAAGCGGCATTCCAATTCCAAAGTTGCTGCTGCCCGGTGATGGGGTTATACATCACCCCGTTTTCCTGGGCTGGCGCATCCTGCGCGAGTGTCAAGAGATTGTCGAAATTGAACGCGGGGTGCGACCACGGCCCCTGGAAAGGTTCCACATCGTCGCCGTACCAGCCTTCATAACCTACTTTCAGCACGTGTGCGCCGCGAACGTGGGTCAGGACGTCGCGCCAGTGATAGTTGTGTTGAATAAAATCGCCCTGTGCGAATCCGACCCCGTAGCCAACGGACTGTCCGGCGACGCTGATTCCCGGAATACTGAAGTCGCCGGTTTCACTGTTCTTGCCTTCGATACGGTTCTGCGCGAAGGTGACTTCGTTCAGCGTGGATGCGCTGAATTCGTGGGACCAGCTCACCTGCAGGGAGCGCTGCCAGTTGTTGTTGGTGGTGGAAAATTGCGGGATGACGTTGGGACCGCCGTTGTTCTGCAGGGTGCGGAAGAAGCTGCCGTAGATCCGGTCCTTGCTGAAATACTTGTCCACGCGAATGAAATATTGCGTGCCGTTTAAGAAATTCGTGGAATTGAAAACCCCGCTGTCGATCATGGCGGTAGAACAAGGCAAACCGTTGGTGGTCGCCGTTCCGCAGGTGCCTGGGAAAATATCATTTGCCGTCTTGGAAACCCCGCTGATGATCACATTGGTGGGAACGTAAGTATTCAGAATCTTGGTACCGAATGTGTCGGGGTAGTTGGCCTGGGCGAATGCCGCAAACTGGGCATCGGGAAAAGTTATCGCCGAATTGCCCGTGGAAGCCGAGGAGCGCAACGGTTCGACGCCAAAGAAAAAGAAAAACTGGTGATGGGGAATGATTGGGCCGCCAATGGTCCCGGACAGATTGTTGCTGTGAAACGGAGCGTAGGAGTGATCCGATCCGGGAAGCGAATACTTGGCGTACATCGATTGATAGTTGAAATAATCGCTGGCCAATCCGTGAAACTGATCGGTGCCGGATTTGGTCGTCATGGCAAACTGAATGGAACTGGAATGACCGTAGTCGACAGTAAAAGTGTTGACCTGATTGGTGGCTTCCTGGATCAGGTCGGGATTAGGCACCAGATTCAAGACACCCTGGCGGATGCTGCTGGTCACATCCAGTCCATCGATAATCCACATGTTGGCGACAGTGCCTTGGCCGTTGGCGCTCACGTCAACGGCGGTTTCCGTCGAGAAAATATTTACGCTCGATCCGGGCGTGCCGGAAACTACGCCGGGGCCACCGGCAAGTCCCAACCCCGAGACACCGGGCGCGACGCTCACGAGCGAAAGCAGATTGCGCCCTGCCAGGGGCAGGACGGAAAGCTCCTGGGATTCCAGTGTCTGCTGATTGCGCGTCTCGGCGATATTGACAAGCGGGTTTTCCGCAGTGACCGTAACGGATTCGCTCGCTGCGCCTACTTTCACGGCAAAAGGAACGTCGAGAGTTTGATTTGTTTCGATGGTGACAACGGTATTCGAGCCGGAAAAACCGGCGGCTTCCACTGTGATTTTGTAACTGCCCGGCGCCAGGCTTAGGAACCGGTATACTCCGGAGTTGTCGGTCGTGGCTGTCGACACCACGTGGTTTCCCAGATTTTCAATCGTAACTTTCGCTTGTGCGACGTCGGCACCACTGGGATCGGTAACCGTTCCTTGGACGCCCGCCGTGTATTGGGCAAAGGCCGACCCTGCTGAGAAGAGCATCCCGATAACCAATACCGCAGACCACCCAAGCAGATTCTTTCGCATACATCCCCCAGCGCCCCCAAGCGCACAAAATTCCCAGCGTTTACCAAGGCATTTAAGTAAACGTTTTCTCAACTAGTTGAGGTTTTTATAATGCTCTCTGATTTTTCTGTCAAGGTTTTTTTAGTACTTTTACGTTAGGGACAAATCCGGCGGGCTGTTTAGGGTTGCCCCGGGCGCGCTCTGGCCCAGCCGCGATTGGGGACCATTCCCGCTCCTTCTCGGAGTGTAAGTAACTGATTTGCCGGAACATGCTTCACGGATTCGTGCAGGCCGTTGGGCCAGAAAATCTCCAAGTCGGCAAAAGCCGCCGTTCCCAGACCAAAATGCAGACGAGGATCGTTACAGGAATAAAAACTACTTTGGCTCAAAACGCTCTGAACCTGCGATTTCCCGCCATAACGTGCTATGACCCGGGCCCCAATCGCGCTGCGGTTGGACTTAACTCCCTCCAGTTTCACTTTGATCCAATTCTGTTTCCCGCGCAGATCATTCCGCAAAAGCGAGGGCGGCTCGTTCAAATTAATGACTAAAATATCGATATCGCCGTCGTTGTCAAAGTCTCCAAAAGCGCAACCACGGCTGCAATGCGCTTCGACAATCCCCGGCCCGGCGGCTTCCATTAATTCTTCAAAGGTTCGGTTGCCCAGATTCCGAAACACGGCGCGCGGCGTTTTGTTCGCGTATTGCGGAAGTTTTCGCTCCACTTCCGGGTAAACGTTACCTGTCACCAGAAACAAATCCGGGTAACCGTCGTTGTCGAGGTCCAGCATTCCGGCTCCCCAGCACACGTAACGCGTTTCCACGCCAATGCGCGAGGACCGGGTCACATCGTCAAAATTACCTTTGCCGTCGTTGTGATACAGAACGTTGGCATCATCGGCAAAATGCGTCTTGAAGATATCCAAGTGACCGTCGAGATCGTAATCCCCGACTCCGACTCCCATGCCTGCTTGTTCTTCTCCATCATCACTGAGGGCTACGCCGCGCAATACTCCTTCTTCCCGAAAGGTCCCGTCGTGATTGTTCATGTACAGCAGGCTGGGCGTGGAATCGCAAGCCACGTATATGTCCGGCCAGCCGTCTTCATCGAAATCGGCGGCTACAACCGTCATTCCATAGTTTTCGCTGGCTTTGGCGATACCCGACTGCTGACTTACGTCGGTAAATGTTCCGTCTCCGTTATTTCTATAAAGCGAATGCCTTCCGGTAGGCAGGCCGCGCGGGCCGCACTCAACGGGAATGCCTTTCCAGTTGCAGTTGGTATTGGCACCGGGAACCGGAGCATGTTCAATGGAAAACCGCACGTAGTTGGAAACGAAAAGATCCAGATGGCCATCGCGGTTGTAGTCCAAGAAACTGCATCCAGCGCCCCATCGCGTTTGTTCACTCGCAAGCCCGGCGGCTTTCGTTACGTCGCTGAACGTGCCGTTGCCATTGTTGCGATAGAGAATGTTCTGTCCGAAGTAGGTGCAGAAAATATCGTCGAACCCGTCGTTGTTATAGTCCCCGATGCAAACGCCACAAGCCCAACCGACGGCGCGCAGGCCGGCTGGCTCGGTCACATCGGTAAAGGTTCCGTCCCGGTTATTCTTGTACAGCCGGTTGGTGGCCTCCGCCGGAGCACCTTCCAGGCGAGTTCCGGAAAGAAGAAAAATATCCATCCAGCCGTCGTTGTCGTAATCGATGAACGCGCAGCCACAACCGGTGGCTTCCAGAATATATTTCTTGCTGTCCACGCCTCCGTAAATTGTGGGCGCGGTAAGTCCGGCCGCAGCGCCCACGTCCACAAAGTGAGCATTGAAGGGCCGGCCGGAAGGGGCTGCGCGAGCGACCGGCTTGGCCGTGTGCGAGGCCACTCCCTGCGCGAGGATGCGGTCAGCGCTGGCGGCAATGGCCGAGCCGAGGGAAAGTTCCACGAATTTACGTCGCGTTAGACTCATGCCAATGAATTTCCTTTTCCGGGCGCGTGACCCAAGAAAATTGCGCAGCGAGTTTCAAATTCCCGGACCCTGTGGTTCTGCCGACGGTCTGGCCGGGGATTCATCTTCAAACAATTTATAGCGGTATCTTTCCTTTTCATCTTTCGCTGCCTGCTCACGAAGCTCCGCCAGACGCTTCAGCAGCTCCGGCAGGCCCCTCGTCTGTCCCGTTTTACGCAAAGCCTGAATTAGACGGTACAGAGCGGCCTGGTCTTTGGAGTCAATATCCAGGGCCTGCCTGCACTGCGCAATAGCTTCCGGATACTGGCCCGTTTGCATGTACAGTTTTGCCAGCACTCCATGTGCCGCGCCGAGGGTGGGCTGCAGCGCTACGGCCTTTTTCGCCGAGCGCATGGCCAGTTGAAATTCCGGCGTTCCGGCATCCGCTCCTTTTTGGGTTAAGACGTCAGCTTGCAAATAAAGTAAAAGAGGATCGTTCGGTTTCCGCGCCAATTTCGATTGTATCGAGACCAGGGCATGGTCGGGGTCGTTGGCCTGCACCGAAGCCATGCCCTGCGCCGCCGAACTCAGGGACTGGTTGGGGTTCAATTCATAGGCTTTTTCAAAATCAGCTTCGGCTCGGTCGTATTGCGCCAGCTGCACATAGAGAACGCCGCGCGCAACATACAGGTCATCGGCATCTTTTTGCAAAGTCAAACCTTCGGTAATCACATCAATGCCCACCTGAAACGATTCGTGCGCAAAACAAATGTTGGCAAAATCCAGATACAGGCTCGTGTTTTTCGGTTCGAGCAGCAGCGCCTGCCGCAGGGCGCTCACGGCGTTCGGAGTATCGCCCGTGTCCTCATACGCAGTTGACGCCAGTTGCAGGATATTTGCGTTGGGCTCTTTGCCGTCCAGCAACGGATGTAAGGTAACCAGGGCGTCTTGTGGCTTGTGCGCCATAATCTGGATAGAAGCTAAAAGCTGCAATTCTTGCGGCTCATTCGGACGAAGTGCCACCGCTCTCTGAAACGTGGCGAGGGCGGCATCGATTTTTCTTAGTTTTACGAGACACGTAGCGTAGGCGTGCAAGGCATCCAGCTGGGAGTCCAACAGCACGTCCGCTTTTTCAAAATTCCCCACGGCTGCACGGCAGTCGCCCTTCTGATACTGCAATACAGCGAGCATGGCGTGGGCCGTCGGGTCGCCGGGACGCAATTGCACGAGCTTGTTCAGAAGCGGTACCGCACTCTGGTCGCCCGACTGATATTCAATCTGGGCTGCTCCGGCTAGAGCCGCGACGTTGCTGGGAGAAATTCTGAGAGCCCGCTGGAAAGAGACGAGCGCCTCTTTGCTGTCCCCTTTGCTGGCAAAGGCGACTCCTTGCAGCGTCCACAATTGCGGGTTCCGAGGTGCTGCGCGAAGGGCCGCTCGGCAGAGTTCAAGGGCTTTGTCGTATTCTTTGGCGCCTAGCGCGGAGCTGATGGCCCGGGCAGGGTTCTCCGGACTCTGCGCCAAAGTCGAAGAAGCGCCGGCGCCCAAGGCCGCAACTAGAGCGATTTTTCTCACGAGCGGCATCATGGACAACCGGAGTCCCCCTGCGGTCTTTGTCAGCATAAATTAGTTCCCGTCCCGGCAACGACTTTAGTTAGCGTTGACGCCACGGACCAACAAGCGCTATATATAATTGGGTCGGCTGAGCAAACGCTTACTCAAGTTGCCCTCGCCCATTGGCAGCTGCAGCCCGCAAGAGACAAAGTTCAGGAGCTGGTGCCCCATGAAAAATAAATCGCGACGCACATTTCTAAAGACCGCAGCGGTCTCCGGCGCCGGGCTTTTCATCGGGCGAGCCCTTCCCTCCTGGGGACGGACCACCGCGAAAACCTCGATCGTTCCTCCGATCGCGGTCTTCCCCTACTCAAATGTACAACTTCTAGACGGCCCGATGCTCACGCAATTCGAACAGAATCACAAAATATTTTTAGCTCTGGACGAAGATGGAATGCTGAAACCTTTCCGGCAACGCCAAGGACTGCCGGCGCCGGGCCCGGACCTGGGCGGCTGGTATGACAACGCCGACGATTTCAACGAGAAAGACAATTTCCACGGCTTTATCGCCGGACATACCTTTGGTCAGTATGTTTCCGGTTTGGCTCGCGCCTACGCGGTTACCGGTTCAAAGCCGACGCAGGAGAAAGTGCACCGTCTGGTCCGCGGCTTTGCGGAAACGGTCGAGCCGACAGGAAAATTTTATGTCGACTACCGGCTGCCCGGTTACACATTTGACAAAACCTGCTGTGGGCTTATCGATGCTCATGAATTCGCCGCTGATCCCCATGCACTGACCGTGCTGAAGCGCTCGACCGATGCCGTACTCCCCCATCTGCCGGAAAAAGCCTTGAGCCGAGCGGAGCAGGAAGCTCGGCCTCACAAGACCATCGCCTACAGCTGGGACGAAACCTACACCCTGCCGGAAAACTTTTTTCTGGCCTATCAGCGGAGCGGCGACGCGCGTTACCGGGATCTAGGCAAGCGTTTTATTTATCACGAATATTATGACGCGCTCGCGGACAATCAAAATGCGCTGCCCGGCAAGCATGCCTACAGCCACGTCAACACCTTCAGTTCGGCGATGCAGGCTTATCTGACGCTCGGTGAGGAAAAGTATCTGCGGGCGGCGACCAACGGCCTCCGCATGGTGCAAGAACAGAGTTACGCCACCGGCGGATGGGGGCCGGACGAGGCCTTTGTGGAACCCGGTAAAGGCTTGCTGGCAGCCAGCCTCGATAAAACGCGCTCGAGCTTTGAAACTCCCTGCGGCGCCTACGGGCAGTTCAAGATTACGCGCTATCTGCTCCGGGTGACGGGTGAGTCGCGTTACGGCGATAGCATGGAGCAGATTTATTACAACACGGTGGCCGGAGCCAAACCCATACTCGCCGATGGCACCAGCTTCTACTACGCCGACTACAAAAATGACGGGGCCAGGAAAGTCTATTACAAAGACAAATGGCCTTGCTGCTCCGGTACCTTCCCGCAACTCACAGCCGACTATGGAATCAGTTCCTACTACTCGGATAGAGACGGCGTGTACGTAAATTTGTTTACGCCTTCCCGCCTGCACTGGACACAAAATGGCGCCCGCTGCTCTTTAACGCAGCATACCGCCTACCCCAGCGCGAACACGACGCAACTGCAATTCGAAATGGCCCGTCCGGAAAGCTTCAGCCTGCGCCTGCGCATCCCCGCCTGGACCGATTCCAAAACCCGCATTTCCGTGAACGGGAAACGCGTGGAAGGCGAAATCATCCCAGGAAAGTTTTTTGCCATCACCAGAACCTGGAAAACAGGTGATCGAGTGGAATTCGAGATTGCCATGCCGCTCCGCTTGCAGTCTGTAGACCCCCAGAACGCCGACACGGTGGCCCTCCTGCGCGGGCCTGTGGCGCTTTTCGCTGTGGGGAAGCTTCCCGCCAAGTTTTCGCGGGCCCAATTGCTGGGGGCTGAGGCCGCGGCGCCGTCTTCTGCGGACTATTTCGTAAAGACAGACGCCGGCAAAGTGACATTTCGTCCTTATACCGCCATTGCCGACGAACCGTATCGCCTTTACCAAAAGGTCTGACGACACGAACCAGACGGCTTTTGATCCAGCAAAGCTTTGCACGGTTGTTTCTTGATCCAGCATGTTCTCGGAGATCGCCATGACAAAACGTTCGACAATCTCACGGCGTCAATTTGTGAGTTCTGCCGTTTCGGCAGCCGCTCTAAGCTCACTTCCCGCGTCACATATTTTGGCGCAAGTGAAATCCTCCGGCCCCGGTACGGCAATCCCTGGCTGGAAGGAGCAAGGGGTGCTGCAACTCAATAGCTCACCTTACGCCAAACTTCACAGCGTCCCCGTCCGCGCGGTCACGATCAAGGAAGGATTCTGGGGAACCCGCCGCGCCACCAATGTGACTTCCAGCATCCCCTCCATGGAGAAATTGCTCGAAGCCAATGGCCGCATGAACAATTTCCTGCGTCTGGTTGGCAAAAGCGATGCTCCGCAACACGGGCCGGTCTATTCCGATTCTGACGTTTACAAGTGGACCGAAGCGGTAGGATTCGCGCTGCAGTCCGGCGATCGTCCGGAGCTGCGGGCGCTGGCGGAGAAAATCATTGCTGAAGTCGTCGCGGTGCAGGAACCCAGCGGATATCTGAACACCTACTTTGTAAAAGAACGTGAAAAAGACCGCATGACGCCAAATGCGCAGCGCTCGGACCACGAGCTCTACAATTTGGGTCACATGATTCAGGGCGCGATTGCCTACTACCGCGCAACGGGAGACCGGACCTTGCTTGACGCGAGTGTTCGCTTTGTCGATGGCTACCTCCTGCCAAACTTCGGTCCCGACATGAAACCAATATTCTCGGGACATCCCGAAATTGAACTTGCGCTGATCGAGCTTTATCGCACCACGGGCGACAAACGCCACCTCGAACTGGCCGGCTACATCCTGCAAGGCGACAGCCGCATGAAATTTCCCAAGCCCGCTTACGTCTATCATTTTTGCGGCATTCCCTTCACTTCAAGAACCCATCTTGAAGGCCACGCCGTACGGGCCATGTATGCCTGTTCCGGTGCGGCCGATTATTATCTGGAAACCGGCGACGCCTCCTATCTGAAGACGCTCAACGCGCTTTGGGAGGACCTGGTCACCCACCAAATGTATGTAAACGGCGGAGTAGGCGCGCGCAGCCAGGGTGAAGCATTTGGCGAGCCCTACGAACTCCCGAATTTTACGGCTTACGGCGAAAGCTGTGCGGCTATCGGCAACATGATGTGGAACTGGCGCATGCTCGCCGCCACCGGGGAGGCAAAATACACCGACGTCGTGGAGCGCGCACTTTATAACGGAATTAATTCCGGAATGTCGCTCGACGGGGCACTCTACTGTTACCGCAATCCCCTGGCCTTTGATCCGTCCGGCGGCGATAAAATTCGCAATGACTGGTATGACACCACTTGCTGCCCGCCGAATCTGGAACGCACCTTCGCGTCCCTCCCCGGCTATTTCTACAGCACCGCCAAGGACGGAATCTACGTGCATCTGTACGACAATTCAGAACTCAATTGGCATCTGGAAGACGGCACCGCACTGACTGTGGCCCAGAAAACAAGATACCCGTGGGAAGGCGTCGTAAACATTTCCGTCACCCCGGCCAAACCCACCGAATTTGCCTTTTATCTGCGCATCCCCGGCTGGGCAAGTTCCGCGCAAGTCTTGGTTAACGGGAGTCCCGTGAATGGAGCCATTCCGGGCCAATACCTGGCGGTGCGTCGCCAGTGGTCGCCCGGTGACACGATCCGCTTGAACTTCGATATGACTTCTGAAGTCGTTGAGGCAAATCCGCGCGTTGTTGACGATTTCGGTCGCGGCGCGGTCGCGCGCGGCCCGCTCGTTTATTGCCTCGAGCAAATCGATCAACCGGATGGCGTGAATCTATTCGATGTTTCGCTCGATTTGCGCAAAGGCCATACTCAGTTTCACGATGAATTCCAGAGCAATCTGCTGGATGGCGTAGTCGTGTTAAAGCACGTGGGGAGAGTGTCCGACGAGCCTTCGTCGAAAACGAAGCTCTATTCTTCCCATGCGCCGACGGTTGGCAGTACTCAACAGGTCGAATTGAAACTTATCCCTTATTACGCCTGGGCCAATCGCTCGGCTTCGCAAATGCAGGTTTGGACGCCGGTTCTTAAAACCTAGGAAATCGCGCTTGTTTCACGAGCAAAGGATCGTTTTAGCTTTAGCCACGGCTGCTGCTTCCGGACTCCACCACGTGTTCGCCAACTTTCAAGCGTCGTTTGCGCGTAAATCCCCGGGCCACCGTTTCCCTCCCATTTCGGGAATACCGTTCCGCGCCGTATGGTTCGTTCTCGTTTTCTTGGCATGCACTTCGTCCGTAGAAAGCCAATCGAGCCCCAAGTCCCCGTCAGAACACGACGCGCAGGTTCCGACGCAGCCCCAGGGCGCAAATCGCTGTGTTGTCTGCCATTCGTCTGAAGTCAATGGTTATGCCAGTTCCGCCATGGCTCATTCGCTTCGCCGTGCCGGCCCGGAACCCAATGGTACGGTTGAAGCCCATGGCACCAAGGTCACCATGCATTCCTCCGCGGATGGTTCGTGGCAGAGATGGGAAAATGGCAGCGACCGAAACGAATATCACATCCGTTATGTCGTGGGCTCGGGAAATCATGCCAGCGGCTATTTCGTCGTAATCGGCGGCCATTTGTTTCAGTCACCGGTCGCTTTCTACAAGAGCCGCCAGTCCTACGATCTCGCTCCGGGCTACGAGCATCAGCCCGATCCGGATTTTACTCGCCCGGTCAGCGAAGAGTGTGTCCTCTGCCATTCCGGAACGTCACTGCACGTTGCCGGCACTCTGAATGAATATCGATCCCCGGTATTTCCCGCTGAAGGAATTACGTGTGAACGCTGCCACGGTCCGGTCGAGAAGCATTTAAGCGATCCGCGGAGCGGGACCATCGTTAATCCCGCAAAGCTCACGCCCGCCGCTCGTGACAGCGTCTGCGAGCAATGCCATTTGTTCGGAGCAGCGCGCGTTCCGAATCCCGGGAAAAAACTCAGCGACTTTGTTCCCGGGCAACCCCTTGAAGACACATTCACCGTCTATCGGAACTCGGTCCCCGCCGGTTCACCGGCCGGAGCATTCAAGGTCATCAGCCACGTCGAGCAATTGGCCCTGAGCGCCTGCTCCCGCAACAGCGCAGGCCGTCTTTGGTGTGGCACTTGCCACAATCCCCACGGGAAGCCGGCCGAACCGGTCGAGTTTTATCGTTCGAAATGCCTTTCCTGTCACACCGCAAATTTTCCAGCCTCTCACCCGGCACGGGACACGGATTGTTTGAACTGCCATATGCCCAAACGGGATGCCAAAGACGGCGGCCATACGGCATTTACAGATCACCGGATTGAGCGGCGCCCGGAAATCTCGCCCGACGGGCCACCCAGTGCCGGCATTACCGCGTGGCGCGAACCTGCGCCAGGTCTGGAGAAACGCAATGCCGGCATCGCGAATATCGATGTGGGCATGCAGCGCCATTCAACTGCGCTGGTCATTCAGGGGTATCGCAGCCTTACCGAAGTCCAGCGGCAATTCGCCGAGGATCCCGATTTTTTCAAGTGGATCGGCGAAGCACTGCTTCTCGGAAAAAAGACCGAGGACGCCAAATTTGCATTTGAGCGGGCATTGCAGCTGGATCCGAACTCCGCGCTTACCGCAGCAAGCGCGGCTTCTCCCTATATCCAGGAGGGCGACAGCGCCAAAGCCATTGTGCATCTGGAACGCGCCATCACCCTTGATCCCCTGAATCTGCCCGCTTCAACAACGCTCATCCGCTTGTACCAGGAACAAGGAAAGCTGGCTGAAGCCGCAGGGCTGTCCGCCAAAATTAGAAGTGAAATGCGCGAAAAATCAGATGGGTCTGAGAATACGAATGGAGATAGCGCAAATAATGCGGTCAATAACAACCGGGACGTTTTCAAGAACCTTCAAGTGCTCGAGAGCATCCCCTCCCGCCAATTGATCCCCGCTATGCAATTCATGGCGTCCTCGCTTGGGGTCGAATGCAGCTTCTGCCACGTTGCAGGCCACTTCGACAAAGACGACAAGGAGCCGAAACAGACTGCCCGCAAAATGATTCAGATGACGCTCGCTCTCAACCAGGTTAACTTTGCCGGCCAGCGCGAAATCACCTGCTACTCTTGCCATCGCGGCGCGCGCATTCCAGAAGCTGTTCCTCACCCTGACCACGAGTCGAAGCCCAACGCCGCGAGCGGTGATTCCGAAATGCAGACCCTGTCCTCTGCCCTGCCCACAGCCGAACAGCTGATTCAAAAATATATCGAGGCGCTCGGCGGAGCCGAAGCTATTGAGAGGAATACGAGCCGCGTGGAAATCGGTACAGTGAATCAGCAGGAGCAATTTTTTAAGGTTGAGGTCTTCACGCAAGCCCCGCAAAAGCAAACCATCATCTACCACCTGGCTTCCGGAGACCGCCTAACCGCGTTCGATGGCCACACCGGATGGCTCGCTTCGCCCGGCCGTCTGGCGCGCGAGATGCGCGATTCCGAGCTGGAAAGCGCGCGCCTGGACGCGGACCTCCAATTCCCGCTGCACCTTCAGCAAGCCTGCCCAGAACAGCATGTCGAATACCCGGAGAAAATCCGGGAGCAACAGACAAACGTCCTCGTGTGCATCCACGAAGGCCACGTTTCCGCAAAACTCTATTTCGACAAGCAATCAAATCTTTTAGTCCGCCAGGTGCGCTACGCCGATTCACCTCTCGGACTCAACGTCAATCAAATCGACTACGCCGACTATCGCAGCGTCGACAGCTTGCAGGTTCCCTTTAGGGTAACGGTGTCCCAGCCTGGAAGCGTTTCTCGAGTACAAATGCAGGAAATACGCCAAAACGTCCCTATCGACGAATCCCGCTTCGCGAAACCCGCGCCCAATCCGTAGCTTTTGCCAATTAGGTCAAGCGCGCTCAACTTTTCCTATTTGCAAGGATAGCTCTGAGAAAGCACCTGCTCGGGCAAACCGGAGGCAGAACACACGCGCGAGCGATTGAGTCCGGCGTTTTCCGGCGAATCAGATCGGACCTTGGTAACGGCGTAGCCGCACTGCGGCGGCAAGAAATGCCGCCGCGATTGCCAGGCCAATCCACAGACCGGGGCTGATCAGAAATTGAAGCGGATGGACGTGCGTCAGCGGATCCATCGACATGCCAGCTGCGTCGGACACGGCACCTTCCGGGCCACCGGTCAACCGGGACCCCAGCATGGCGCCGAAATGCGAAGTGTTGAAGGCAATCTTCTCGACGATGCCGATCGCGACCAGCGGTAACGCCGCCCACAAGAAGGCCGCTCGCCGCGCCCAACCTGAGACGAGCAGCAGCCAGCCATAGAAAGGGGCATACCAGAGCCCATGAATGGCCACCAGATGGTAGAGCAGCATGAGCGACATCTGGAAGAAGGAAAAATGAGTCCATAGCTTCGTGACACTCAGACCGCTCCCCACCAGTACCAGGCCGCTCAGCAACAGCATGATCAACTGCATGACCACGGTAATCGCGAAGGTGAGCAGCGGGAGAATCAGGAGTGGAATGCTCGCCTTCGAAAGCACTACGGTGAGATCGGAAACTGGCAGCGACTTCCAGAACAGGATGCTGCGATCGCGACGCTCGCCGTGCAGCGCGTCGAGACAGTAGAACACTGCGACAACAAAAGTGGTCCCCATGATCAAAAGCGAAGCGAAATTGTAAGGCTCTTCAAGTACTGCTTGGCGCCGAGCCAGGTCGGTCACCGACATGGCGCGGCCAATGGTGGCGATCAGGAAACCGAACAGAGTGACGGCAGCGACGACGAGCGGCGCGATATAGATGGAGCGGTACTCCCACAATTCGCGTCGTATCGACCAGTACAGGGGCCGCGTCACCGACATGGTCGCGGGCGCGATTCTCTCTGAGTCGAGCTCGTTCATGGCCTTCGATTGCGTATTCATAGACCCGCTCCTTGTGCCGCACCCGGCTTCTCCCCCAACACAGCAACGAACAAATCGGTGATGCTGGGCGTGCGCACGTCGCCGAATGCTGCGAGCTGATCACGATCGATACGATCAAATAACAGGATGCTCCGGCCGAGTACCTGGCGCTCGTGAATCGGCTTAAGCGCCCTGGCCGCGACGAGCTGCTCGGGATGCACCATCAATTCGAGATAACGCGCCTCAAATTCTTCCATGCTGCAACTGAATACAATGCGGCCATGGTTGATGAACATGACATCGGTGAGGACGTTCTGGATGTCTTCTACCTGATGTGTGGTCACGACGATGGTGCGGCTGCGGTCATAGTAGTCGGTCAGCAGTGAATCGTAGAACTGCTTGCGATAGAGGATGTCCAAGCCAAGCGTCGGCTCGTCCAGCACCAGCAATCTTGCGTCAATGGCCATGACCAGAGCGAGGTGCAGCTGGGTCACCATGCCCTTTGACAGTTCCCTGACCTTGCTGGTGGGCCGGATGGTGGTCTTGGCGAGAAAACCCTCCGCCTTCGCGCGATCGAATCGTGGATGCACGCCGGAAACATAGTCGATCGCCTGCGAAACCCGCATCCAGCGCGGCAGCACGGCGACGTCGGCAATGAAACAGACATCCCGCATCAGCTGGTCGCGCTCGGTCCAGGGATCGCGGCCGAGCACTTTCAGTTCTCCCTGGTACGGGGTGAGGCCGACAATCGCGTTGAGCGCGGTGGTCTTGCCGGCGCCGTTGGGACCGATGAGCCCGAGGATGCGCCCCTCTTCGACACGCAAATCGATGCCGTCCAGCGCGATCGTTGTGCCGAAGGCCTTGCGTAGCCCGCGTGCTTCTATGCATGCCATGGCTTCAGCGCTCCTCTTTTTTTGTAGTCTTGGAAGACGCACGGCCTGTTGCGCCGGCATCCAGGAGTTCTTCGGGCTTCAAGCCGAGCCGCTGAATGGTGGCGTGCACTCGGGGCCACTCTTCGGCAAGAAACTTCTGGCGTTCGCCCCGCAGCAGCAGATTGTGCGCGCCGGCATTGATGAACATGCCGCGGCCTCGCTTACTCTCGACCAGTTCCTCGTCCACAAGTTGTTGATATCCCTTGAGGACCGTGAGCGGATTGACTCGAAATTCGGCCGCGACATTGCGCACGGAAGGCAGCGGATCGCCTTCCTTGAGAACGCCGTCAAGGATCATCGCGACAACGCGGTCGCGAAGCTGACGGTAGATCGGCTGACTGTCGTTCCACTCATGGTCCATCGGTTTTCCACGTAGCCCTTGCTCTAGAGATACCCGCGCTTCAGTTCGTCCGGTGCAGGTCGAAGTGCGCGTGGATGGGCTTGTCCTTCATCATAAACGTCCAATCCTCTGTGTGGTGGTTGGCGTCGATAATTGTGAACACCGAATGGTGCATGTGGTGCTCCGTGCTCCCGCTGATGTCCTTTAGCTCAAACTCGACCGTCTTGCCGTCGGGCGACATCTTGCCGGTCATACGCGGCCGGTTGCCCGCGTCACAATAGTGAACCAGCGTGAACTGTTCTCCATCCACGTAGAGCATCGTGACCGGATGGTCGTACTTTGTCGCGTCAAGCGGCGTGCCGGCTTCCTGGAATTCGTGCACGAGGACGTTTCCCCGCGAAGTCACGCGCATCGAAGCGTGCATCGGCTTGCCGCCGGACATCTCCGGCATTTCGGCGACGGTGACCGGGCCTTCCCACTCTCCCGCCAGGCTTTTCATGGTTGCGAAGGACTTCTGCGCGTCGGACGGCACAGCAGCCACGGAGGACTTTTGTGCGCCGGACTGCGCAAAGACCACTGTCGAGAGCGACATCAGAACAACGGACAGCATAAAATAGAGTCGTTTCATGGCTTCATTCTCCCTGCGTATTCAGTTGCGCGAGATCCGCTGTGACTAGACCGCTGCGCGTCATCTACTGTTATACATAACTATAACACTAAGCTACCTGTCAAGCTTTTTCTTTCGCCGCGGGGCCCAACACAGTTCAGAATTATTCTCGTTTGTATTCAACAGCTTACGGCTTCTGCTGGGCAGCGAAATGGGCTCCATTTCCAGTCGGGAGCCGCACCATAACGCAGCTCACGAGCGCTTTGCCGAGGAGTCGCGACACTTAGGAAGAGGAAGAGATCGAGGCGAGGAAGGCCTCGAGGAGTTCGACTTGCGGTTTCATTTCAACCCGGTTGTCCCATTCAAACTGCAAGACGAGCCCGTGAAATGCGGCGATCAGAAATCGAGCCGTAGCGTCCGGGTTGATCTTCCGAGAGATTTCTCCGCGCCGCTGCGCGTCGGATAGGATGGCTGCGAGGAGCTTGCGCGGGGCGTCCACTCCCGCGCGAACCAGTCTAAGAATTCTCGGGTTGCGCTGGGCCTCCGCCCACAACTGAATGCTGACGCGCCGGCGGAGGCGCTCCTTTGGATTCCTCAGTTCACCGAAGAATGTATCGCGAATCTGTCTGAGGACGGGAGCCACTGCGCCCTCGTTTCTTGCCAGAGTCAGCACCACTCGTTCCCTGTCGTGCCGTTCGGCCGCAATGGCTTCGATGATCTCCTCTTTGCTCTTAAAATAGTTGTAAATTGCGCCGGGACTCAATTTGGATTGCTTCACCACGTCTTGCATGGTGGCGCGATGAAAACCTTCGCGTGAAAAACAAATGATCGCTGCGTCCATAATCTGGCGGCGCCGGGCATTCCGATAAGATTGCGTTACTTTAGGCACGAGAGCTCTCCTGTTGCTGCACGATCGTGTCGCCGCGGGACACATGGGCGGCTGCGATATGGTAGAACTCATACCCTTTCATCCGCTGTGCAGCCGCTCCAAAGTATTGCGTGCGGTATTCGCCCGCGGACAGGTCGCGATCCAAGCACAGCCCGCGGGAGTCGAGGAAGTCCGCCAGACGAGCCGGAGAAAGGCCGAACGTCCACGGCTCGCCGAGTCGCGCGACATCTTGAAGGAGGCGCGCGCCCCGGTCGAAGTCGACCGAACCATCCAGGATTCCTGAGTGCACGTAGGTAAAGATGATCTCAGAGTGTGTACTGCAGCAGGCAACGTAGCGGAGCACCGAATCGACAGCCTCTGCCGTCAGATAGTTCGTAACTCCCTCCCAGAGGAACACGGCCGGGCGCGATGGTTCAAACCCCGCTCGACGTAACGCTTCCGCCAAGCCCAACCGGTTGAAATCGCTTTCGACGAAGCGAACATGTTCGGGAACTCCCGGCAATACCTGGCGGAGGCATTGCAGCTTTGTGGAAAGAGTCGCTGGATGGTCGACTTCAAAAACCGTCATCTGCTGGAGTTCAGCGAGCCGGTAGGCACGGCAGTCAAAACCAGCGCCAAGAATCACGAGTTGGCCGATGCCTTTTGCGAGGGAAGGCCGCAGGGCATCGTCAACGAACCTGGTGCGCGCGACGGCCGAGGTACGGGCTCCAGGAAGTCGGTGGTCCGCATACCAGTTGATGAAGGCCGCCAGAACGGGGTTTTTTGAAAGCCACACGGCCCAACGCAGCCGAGGGCGAATGAATCGCACCGCGAAGCGATCCTCAAACAGACGCCGGTTCGCCGGGCGGACCGATTCCGCCGCCCGAAAAAAGGCCATGTACTCTGCGGTCCGGCTGGGCTGCCAACGGTTCATAATAAAATAAAACGAATGACCGTTCTATATTATAGGACCGGCACGAGAAATTCAGGCGCGGGAACGCCTATGGATTGGTTTCGCGTGGAATAGAGAGGTTGGTGAGAATTCCGCCCTGCGGGCGGGGATTTCGAAGGCATCGGGGTCTACTGGTCCGATAGGGTAACGGCCTCGGTTTTACTTCACTCCCGCCACGCTCGCGTGCCGGAACAGCAGACCTGACGCGGTGAACAACGCCGCGAAGACACCATGCCCGATGGCCATATTCCGCGCAAGGTCGGGCGGCGCGCCCGAAGGCAGCATCACGGCCATCAGCGCAAGCATCGCCGCCATCGCGAACAACGTGAGAGCCAACCCTCGCGCCTCCAGCCGCGCCAGCCAGGCCCCAACGCCCCCCACCACGAGCACGCCGTAGTACACCAGGTTCGCCGGATTTTCCGAGTCCGCGACTTGGACCATGTTGGACCACCCCAAGACGAACCCGGCCACCAGCGCCACGCCAACGCCCGCCTTGTACGACCACGCGCCCATCTTCCTCGCGATCACCGCATATACCATCCCCGTCCCGAAGAACAGGACATACACGAACACGAAACCTCCCGCGCCCCAGTTCCATCCCTCCACCACCTGCGATGCCACGAGCGGCACCATCAACACAGCCAGCGCCCCCAGCGCCACTCGCAGCATCGTCTTTCCCAGTTGCGACATATGAGTTGTGTTCTCCTTAATTATTCCCACCGACGTCTCGAAGAACATCCACAGCGCGGGCCCGAACAGTCCCCGCTTAGCGCCCCGATGCTCGCGGCACAAGTCGTGAAATGTCTGCGCCATCCCCTCGCCGAACTGCTCACGGAAAGGCCGCGGATACAGCCGCAGCAGCATCGCATACCACGTCCGGTAGCGACGGCCCGCGACGTTAGTGGCCATGCGCCATACGTCCTTCCGCCACCGCCACCACGCCGCGATACCGCTTCAGCTCCGCTTCGAGCGCCGCCCGCCCCGCGCCTGTGAGCTCGTAATAGATCCGCCGCTCGTCGTCCAACTCCGGATCGACCCGCTTATTGCTTTCCCGGATCAGCCCGGCCTCCATCATCCGCCCCATCGAGCCATACAGCGTCCCCGGACCCATCTTCGCCTTACCCTGCGAGTCCGCCTGCACTTGTTTCATGATCCCGTATCCGTGCCGCTCTCCTGTTGAAAGCGCCAGCAGGATGTGCAGCACTGCGGGAGTCAGCGGAGTTTGCGCCGTGTTCTTCTTCGCCATACTTCAATACTATATCCGTTACGGATATATTGCAAGCCCTTCCGAGTGGAACTCGAAAAACTGCCGTTGGCAAAGTGGTTTTCGCTTGCTCACTTGCCTGCAGTCCCTCAATCAGAACCGCCAAGTTCGGGAAATGCCGTAATCCGCAGTTTCGCCGCGCCATAGGGCACAAGGGTCAGCGTCTCGAGGGCTTCAGCGCTTCTCGTCGGGCTTTGCGGGAGTTCTCCGGCACATCCATTTTCCTCCCGCCACTTAGGAAGTTTTCTTCCTTTAACTTCCAGCCGAATCGGTGCACCCTGCACGGAGAATACCCCCGTGTCCTGCCCGGATCCCTGCAACTTGCTGCTGCGCTCTACGGCACTTTGTTTCGTATCGAGGGCATAATTCCAAGCGGACCCGGGGTGCGCTTCCCAGTCTGACGTCATCCCCCGAGACTTCAGTTTTCGCCACTCCGTTGAAATGTCGAGCGAATAGACGACTGGACCCCGCTCGAGCACGACCGAGTTGTGGTAGCCCCGAGTCAGTGCGGGCTTCATGGGGAAATGAAGCTCCACCCCGTCGCCCGGCTTCCATCTACGGTTAATGACGGCGAAGCTCCCGGCCCGTACCGATTCCACCTTTTTCCCGTTTACTCGCATGCTCGCTGCTCCGGCCCATCCTGGAACACGGAGGAATAAAGGAAATTCCACTGCAATATCTGGCTGAATTTCTAACAAAATATTTTCATCGAACGGATATTCTGTCTTCTCCTCAATTCTGAGTCGCACCCCGCGTATCCGGGTATTGAGTTCGCATGGAGCATACACAACGGCTGCGAGTCCCTGGTCGGGAGTCGCCATCCACAAATGGGAGGTAAGTTTGGGCCAGCCTTGATGCATATTTGCGGTGCAGCATCCAAAGTTCGGATCCAAACCGAACAAATTTGACTCCGGGCCGTTCGTGGTCCAGGGGCGTTCGGCGAGGCTGCAGCGAATTTGGTTCGGTTGCTGATCATACTGGTGAGCCCACATGTCGTCGGTGAAACTGGCAGGCAGGGCGTTATACGCTATTTTTTCCAGACGATCGCCGAGCGCGGCGTCGCCAAGAATGGCGATGGCTTGCTCAAGCGAGAACATCTCCTCCACCACCGCGCACAGCTCGATCCCTTGCGATGGATTTTTTCCTGCAAGATGTTCGTCAGCGCCGAACATGCCATTGGGAATGCCGTGGTAGCGGTCCAAAGTGGTGAGCTGCTGCTGGACTCCGGCGCGATAAGAATCATCTCCGGAAACCAGCCACCATAAAGCCGAAGACTTGAGAGCCATGGCATTATTCACACCGTGAGTCTGCATGGCCCGCTCTGGTAATCGCGCTCCCTCGCGGACTCCCAGTTCTTTGGCGTTCGTTTTCCTCGTGTACGCAAAGTTTTCAAACTGCGCATGCCAATCGTATCCTTGCTGATGCAAGACTCGGGCAAGACCGAGCAGATCGCCGTCTCCAGTTCGGTTGTACAGCCAAACAAGACTGGCAACTTCGTCCTGCCACCTGTATTTACCCCAGTCAACCAGCGGACGCGTCGGCAGTTCCTTGCGCTGTTAGGAGAAGTACCGGCTAAGCAAGGGCATGACTCGCGGATCCGCGGTCGCTTCGTGGTACTGCGTCAACACTTTCAGCATGACCATGCGCGGCCACCAGTCGTCGTTTCCAGGTGGACCCATCATGCCGCTCGGCTGCTCGTGGTCGAGCGTCCAGTTGAGCCATTTCCCGGCCTTAGCGAGCAACCTCTTGTCTTGCAGCGTAAAAGCGAGGGGCACAAGACCATCCAAAAAATACGGCCCCCTCTCCCAGGATTCTCCCGCTCCGCCCAGCCATCCGCTTTCTGGCCCCAGGTCCGGCCAGAATTCGTCGAGGTGCCCGCTTAACCCCGCTGCTTGAATTTCGAGTTGTTTTAGGAGCCAGCCTTGGGGTCGTATGGAAGTCAGCGGAAGCGGGTAGAAACTGTTTGGTCGTAGAGGTTTTCGGTTGAAAACAATCCCCGTTTTCGGCTCACCCTCACCCGCTGTTGTGGACCCGCGGGCCCCTGAGGCGAAGTTTCCTGCCGAAACAACGGCTGCGCTGATGATTTTGATAAATTCCCGACGACTCGCCAGTGACATGCAACGCTCCTGGAAAAACCAACGAGGGACATTCAATCCGTCTTCATTGACCCGGCAAGTTCCTCGGTATATTCCGCTTCCACATTGTCAAAGAAAACGCCTTGGAACCGCGCAGTCCCTGGTTCCGGGATCTGCAGGCGAATCTTGTGGGTTATGTCGGGCGCGACGCTCGACAAATCGGCATAAAAACCAACGAAAGAAGCACGGTGCTGGCGAACCGAGGAATACGCGCGTTTTAGGTCAACCGGCCTGCCGTCTATCCACATCTTCACTTCCATTTGGTCATCGGGATCTGTGAACTGGACAAACAGGAGCAATCGCTCGGGCACGAGCCATGTCGTTTCGTAGTCCTCTTTTGTCCAAGGTATCGGCCACGACTCCTTCCGTTGCAAAAGCTGTTGCCGGATTCGGGCCGGCACGAGGAACGACCCATCCCAGCGCCCGCTGGCATCCTTCTGCAAAGCAACTTCCTGTGAATGAGTGAACGCCTGGCCTGCAAATCGAATAACGCTTGCGGCGTATCTTCCGCTTTGCTTGAACGCAATCGCTCGCCCGTTAACCCGCAACTCCTTGAGCTGTGAATCGTCGCGCAAGAGCACGCCCACGGTCCCCTCCGTTCCGGGTTCCCCGGCAACATGCCTAAGATCGAGAACGTCGTTCTGCAATTTGGCGCTCGCTGGTCGCGACGGGTCCACAGACACCGCATCGAAAATCGGAATTTCGCCCGAATTCGGGCCCGGCAGGAGTTCAAGAACCATCGCCGACGTGCCGGCTATGGGGAGTGTGACCTCGTCTCCATAGTTCCAAACTCCTGCGCGCGGTTTCCCGACGAGCTTGCCGTCGTTTGGATACATCTCCTTTACTAGAAATTCTTCTCCACTGCGCAGTCCGATGCTCGCGTCGAGACGGAATCGAGCGGTGAGGGCTTTGTAGTTTGGGTTGAACAGGAACAAAAATCCTTTGTCACGAATGATGCTGGCTGTTCCGTCGACCTGACCCATCGCCGGTTGACCGATGATGGTCCGCGTGTTCCGCAGAAACTCTTTGTTGGTCACCGTCCATTGCAGCCAATGCCGAATCCAGGCCTGGTCCGTCGCGGAAAAGTGTTTGAACTCTTCGCGGTCGCGAGCCGGAATCATGTCAAAGACGTGGTTCCATCCTCCGGTGGCAATCGAGGAAAGCACGGAATACTTGAAACCTAGCGCGTCCCAGTCTCTCTGCCGGAAGCCAGTGTAGACGAGTTCGGACTGTTCTGCGGGCTTCCCGGCTCCCTGCGCCGCAAGATTCCGATTGCGGGACGTTTGGTGGGTCATGTACCCGGGAATAATCTCTTGCGGAGCGAACTGATAGTTTCGATACCAATAATTCACAAATCGCGTGCGATCGGCCGAAACTCGATCGAAATGAAGATCGGGGTACGGGGTAAAACTCTCGGGCTGCTCGTCATTCCCTGTTGGATGAGGATAGTTTCCGGCAAGCCATCCCCAGGGCCCATACATCTGGTAGGTCTGGCGTCCATCGATGATGATTTCCGGATCCGCCATTCGCAAGGCCTCGAGCACGCGGCGCCAACCCCACCATTGCGAATAAGAACTGCTCCCCGGCAAGGCCAGAAAGGTGTAATCAAAAGAGTAGCCACTAATTCCCGTTCTCTGCTTGAACACCAATAGCTCGTGTATCAGGAAGTCCTGAAACTCCCGCGAAGCAAGGGTCGCAAAGGAGTTTTTCCGTTCTTTGCTGAGATCGGAAACCAGCCAATGCGGATTCTGGCTAAATGGCAGCGAGGGATATACGTAGGCGAGCAGGCGGACCTTTTTGCTCTTGGCATAGTCGACGATCGCTGTGACGCTCTTCGGAAGGACGCTTTTCGCCGGGTCCCAGGTCCCGGCACGAATCTGTTGTCCCAGTCCGAGCCAGAGCACATGCTCCCAATTCCAGTCGTCCGCGTCGTCGGCAATACGGGACAAGTCGCTGTTGGCAGGGGCGTAAAGAATGTTTTCCAGCCCTAAATTCGCACTGGCTTCAATAATGCGTTTATATTCCGCTTGACCAGCTGCTGTAGCGACGTCGATCTGGTAGTCGTTGATTGTCCATCCCACCTCGACACTGATGGGTTGGACAGGAGGATGGAGCAGGAAATGCCGGACGCAGTCCCGGAAAACTTCCACTTCGCTCGCATCCGCTCCATCGTCGCGCGCAGCGCCGGCATCCTGTTGCCATTCGTAAGTCATCTCGGCGGGTATTCGATGGCCGCTCAGTTGATAAGGTCCGATGATGGCGAGATCGCTTTGCAACGGGCCCCACTGTTTTTTCCATTCCATTTGGGGCTGGTAGGAAACGGCCACTTGCTGTCCCGCGCGACGCACCGCAAGAAATGGGTTTTGCACAATCACCACCAACCCGTGGCTCGCCGTGTCAAAGTGCAGGAATGTCCCAAATTCGCGCGTGGCCAGCCGAGAAATGTCCCGGGAAGGGCCAAACTGTGGGAAATAAGCCTTCGGGGTAAAGGCGCTTTCAATTTTTTCGGCAACTGACACCTTGACCGGCGTAATCTGCTCGACCGAGTATGTGGCAGCGGGCGCGTCTGTGATTTCGATGCGCTTGGTTAGAAAAGCCCAGTCGTTCCTGATTTCATAAAAGACCCGAAACGTGAAGCCACGGCTGGCGAAGTAATAGGCCAGGCCATTTGCTTCGTGTTTGACCAGGGGCACCGGCAAGCTGGAGCTTTCAAATTGTGCTTGATCCACCTGGACCGCGAACTCTTCGCTCGGAAAATGCAGGGACGCGCCCGATTGTCGGTCCGTTATCGAAACCAGCCCTCGCGGCCCTAATTCCGCCGTCAGGTGTTGGTTTTTGAGTTCAAACCTCTGGCCAAAACATGGAGCGGCGTACAGGCAAAGAGCGAAAAGAGTCTTTGCGAGCATTCTTGAACTGCTGTTGACTGACGAGAGTTTTGGCATCCTAGATCCGCACCATACAAAGACTCGACACCCCTGCTGACACAGGAGGGAATGCCCGGGGTGAGGTGGCATTCGCTCCCGTGGGTGCGCTAGGTCAGAATCGTAGAGTGATTCCCAGTTGAAGCCATCGCGGATTGAATTGCGAGTTGGCCCTACCGAAAGTACTGCTCGCTAAATTTCCGTCCATACCCGTTAGATTCGGCCGGTTGAATACATTGAAGAAGTCGAAACGGAACTGCAGATCCAACCGTTCGTAGATTTTCGTGTTCTTGGCCAAACTGACGTCGGTGTTGAAGTAGTTCGGTCCACGAAAGCGGTAGGGTTTCTCATTTCCTTCCGTTCCGAGTGCCGGAGTAGTGAAGTTGCTGGCCGGAAATACCCCGTTCAAAAAGGCACTTCGGCTGGTCTTTTCGGAGTAAGCCGCGACGTCAGGAAAGTCGTAGTTGACGGCGTCACCGTTGTAGTCGCCACTTCCCGGCTGCAGCCCGACCACCTGACCAGTGCCGTCGAGTACCGGCTGGAAAGAGGCGTCGGTAAAAACCGTGAACGGATATCCGGACTGGAAGATCGTAATGTCACTGATCACCCAGCCGCTGGTCGCCGCGCGCGCGAACGCATTTCCCGAATTGCGGCCGGGAATATCGTAGGACAGGGACAGCGAGAAGCGGTTCGGGGCGTCGAAGACCGAAGGGGCATAGTATTGATGAATGTCGGTAAACGTCGGATAGATCTGCGAATCGTCGTTGGAACGCGACCGGGTGTAGGAAGCGTTAAAAAACCCACGCTTGTTGAATTTTCCGCGAACTCCGATAATCAATGCGTTGTACCCGCTTTCGGCACCATTTTCGGCGAAGGTGATTGAGCCAAAACTCGGATTCAGGTGCTGTGGACTGGGATAGTTGGCGATCAGGTCTCCGGCGAAACGATTTATGTTTGTGCCGTAGGAGGTAGCCGTCTGTTGTCCGCTTCCTTCAATCAAGTTTCTCGATTGCGATCCGGAATATCCTGCCGTTACGACGAGTTCATGGAAGATTTTCTTTTCAACGGTCGCCGTGTAGTTGTACGTTACGGGCGAGCCGAGGTTGGTATCCAGGCCTCCAACGTTGAACTGCGCACCAACAATTCCTCCGTGCGAGTCCAGCGCCGATCCAGGAAGAGCCGGATAGGAGAACCCGGCCGGCGTGCTGGCATCAGTCCCCAGTCCGAAAATGGGAGGATTGGCAGAACCACGGAAAAATGTGGGAATTACGAATCCGGGAGGATTTCCCTTCAGTCCGTTTTCGTCATTTCCGAGCGTAGTCCAGTCATGATAGACCCCGAATCCTCCGCGAAGGACCCAATCCGATTTTCCCGTGGGATCCCAGGAGAAACCGACTCTAGGACTGAAGGCCATCAAGGCATGATTGAAGACGTGATCTTGCTGGGTCATGAATCCGTTGGCGATATTGTCGTTCAGAGTTGCTCCAGGACCGAAGTGGAAATTGGCAAGCGTCGTATCAGCCAGGGGATAGGGGTTTCCGTAATCGTCCCAGCGCAGCCCGAAGGTCAGCGTCAAATTCTTTTTCGCTCTCCAGGTATCCTCGGCAAAAAGCCCGTGCGTGATGATGGCATACTGGTACTGACCTTTGGTCGCCTGCCCGGTGAGAACGTCGTAGGCCAGGCCTGACTCGCTGTGAGGATTGTCCTCGACCAGGTCGAGCAGGTTGTCAAAACTAAAGTTAGGCTGATTGTATACGGGCGCGAATAGCGCCAGATCGTCTCCCCGCCGGCCCTCGTAACCAAACTTAAGCGTGTGGCTGCCCCGAACCAGAGTCAGGACATCGCGCCAGTGATAGTTGTGCTGTATGAAGTTTCCTTGCGCGAACCCCACTCCGAATCCCACTCCTTGACCGCTCACGCCCACGCCCGGAACCGTAAAATCCCCGGTCGAATTGGCGATTCCTTGCACTTTGTGGTACCCGAAGATGGCTTCGTTCAAAGTCGTGGGCGAGATGGTATGGGTTTCGTTCACCTGAAGAGAATCGGTAACGAATCTGCTGGTGGTTGAAAACGCCGGCCGCACGCTCGGTCCGCCGGTGTCCAGAGTCGTACGGTAGAAATTTCCGTAGATGCGATCTTTTGCAAAGTACTTGTCGATTCGGGAATTCCATTGCAAACCGTTTCGAAAACTTGACGCGTTGAAAACACCGTTGTCGATCATCGGGGTCGTGCAGGGCAGATTGGCCGTGGCTGCGGTTCCACAAGTCGTCGGAAAGATATCCGCGGCGGTCTTGGCCACACTGGTTACCGTGGCCCCGGAAGGAGCGTAGTTCGTGAGCAGTTCTGTACCGACGGTCGTGGGGAAGTTCTCCTGCGCGAAGGAGGTGAATGCAGCGTCCTCGAACGTCTGCGAAGAAGTACCGGAAGAAGCTGAAGAACGCAGTGGCTCGATGGCAAAGAAAAAGAAAAACTGACGATGGGGGATCACCGGCCCGCCGATCGAACCGGAGAAATTGTTGCTATGGAAAGGAGCGTAGGAGTGCAGGAACTCCGTTCCTGCCCAGAGATTTTGATACGTATAGTAGTCGCTCACATTTCCGTGGAATTGATCGGTCCCGTATTTGCTGGACATGACTGTCTGTACCGAGCTCGCTCGGCCATACTCGACCGAGAACGTGTTCGGCTGAATGGCAATTTCCTGAACCGCATCCGGGTTGGGAGTCAGATTCAGGACGCCAGGACGGATATCGCTAGTCACATCCATGCCGTCAAGGATGTACATGTTTCCGACGCTGCCCCGTCCATTCGCGCTCGCATCCACTTGAGTTTCTGTTGAAAAGTTGTCCGCCGCCGACCCTGGACTTCCTCCGACCAAGCCAAGCCCCGTGACGCCGGGAGCCAGGGTTGCGAGCGCAATCAGGTTGCGGCCCTGAATCGGCAGATTGGCGACCGCTGCGGACTCCAGAGTCAGTTCTGTCCTGGAATCGCTGGTATTTATGGTGGGCGCTTCACCGCTAATTTCCACTTTTTCGCTCACCGAACCGACCGAGAGTTTGACCGGCAGATTCAAGTTCTGCTCGGTCAGCAAGGTTACTGAAACACTGGTCGGCGTGAATCCGCTGGCCGTAACCGCCAGCTTGTATTGTCCGGGAGCCAGACTTACGAAGCGAAAGTTCCCTCCGCCGTCTGTCGTGGTCTGGCTGTTCTCACGGGTGGAAACATTGGTGAGCGTAACGGTCGCCCCGGGCACATCGGCGCCCGAAGGGTCTTGCACGTTCCCGGTAATGTTTCCGCTGAATTGAGCCCTGGTCACCTCCGCTGCCGCCGCTAAAACGCACAGTAACAGGAAGATCTTCAGCCCCTTGCTCCCCATAGCGCGCACCCCTCATTGACTGCCGAATGCCTCAAGTTCTTGAATCGTTGGCATCGGGAGTTTCAATACATCCGAGTTGCGTCAGGTTTACCCGACGCACGGCGCCTGGACAAGAGCCTCTTAAACCACCTGCCTATAGTTCAAATGTACTAGTCGACAGGCGATTGTGAGCGGTAGACTCGACCGACAAGGGGTGAGGATGACCTACGCTCGGGCCGCATCGCGCCGGAAAGTGTCCCGCTGCCGGGCCACCCTGTGCTTCTGCCTGGTCCTGCTCAACGGCCATGGCTGCGGCAGCAACTCCCCTCCGACCATTGCCTTTATTCCGCGAACGTCCGGCACTACGCTGTGGGAAGCTGCTCACGCCGGCGCGGAAGTAGCGGCCCGTTCGATGCAAGTGAAGGTCTATTGGAACGCTCCAACCAGAGAAGATGACGTCCAGGGCCAGATCGCACTCGTCGAGCGCGTGATTGACCGAAAGTACGAGGGAATCGTTCTCGCTCCCGACCAAGCGTTGGCGTTGATCACCCCGGTCCGGCGTGCTCTGAGGAAGGGAATTCCGACGGTGATCATCGGTTCGCCTCTTCCGATTCCCCCCAGCGGCAAATTGAGCTACATCCTCAACGATGAAGAAGAGGGCGGGCAGCTAGCCGCTTCCCGCATTGCCGAACTTCTCCACGGCAGTGGATCGATCGCCGTGCTCGGAATAAACCCGGACATCGCCGGCATCATGACGCGTGCGCGCAGCCTTGAATCCGCGTTGGCCAGGGACTACCCGAAAATCACAATCGTTGTGAAACATATGGGATCTTTCAATGTTCCCCAGGACCAGCAAGTTGCCGAAGAATCGTTGCGTCGAAATCCTGATGTGGACGGGATTGTTGCCCTTACCGGAGCGTCTACACGCGCCGCGTGTACCGCCTTATCACGCAGCCATTCTGGTCGTCATGTGGACCTGGTGGGTTTCGACGCCCCGGACGCAGTCTCGCTTCTCAACGAGCCTTATCTGGACTCAGTGATTATTGAAAACAGTCGGGAGATGGGTCTGCAAGCCATTACCACCATCGCGGCTCAATTGCGTGGCCAACCAGTGAAAGCGGAAGTGAAATTAAAGCCGGTGCTCGTGACCCGGGATAATCTGAACTCGCCTGAAGTCCGTCAAATGATCTCCATGCAATGGAGATCCCTGCAGTGAAGATGCCGCTTCCAGCAAAGCACCGGCTACTCGCTGGATCTTTTTTCTTTCTGGTCCTGCTCGCCTCGGGGCTGGTCATTTTCAGAGTTGTGCAGACCTACGTTATGACCGGTCTGCCTTATACGGATTCTTTTGCCAAAGGCGGGGGAGACGAGTGGAAAGCTCTTGGCGGCACTTGGCAGCTGGTTGACGGGTCGATGCGGAATGACTCGGACGAACGCGGAGCAAAACTGGTCGCCGGATCGAACCGCTGGCGGGATTACTTGCTGGAAGCCGACATCATGCTGCTCGGAAGGGATGGCGACGCCGGCCTCATCGCCCGGTCCAGTGATGAAGAACAAGGCGTTGATTCCTACAGCGGTTATTACGCCGGCTTGCGAAATCTCGATAATACCCTGGTCATTGGTCGCGCCGATCACGGTTGGATCGAAGCGCGCACTGAGCCACTGCTAGAAGGCGTAATTCCCTTTCATTGGTATCATCTGAAAATCATCGTCGTCGGCTGCGAGATGGCCGCCTCGGCTGCCGATCCGGCATTTGGCAAGCGCATTTTCGTGACCATGAGTGAGAAGGATTGTGTGCAGACCGGCCGAATCGGATTGCGATCCTACTCCTCGGGAGGCGCTTGGCGTAATGTGCGCGTTGTGCCCGCGACGCGCGCGATGCTCGAAGACTTCCAGGCGCAGGCCAATACTTCCCCGCCAGAACGGCAGCGTCCCACCAGCAATCCACCCCTTTTGCACTCGGATGACAGTCCGATCGAATCCGAGAGTCAGCCAACCGCAATTTCCATAAATTCCCCCATGGCCCAGCCCATCAGCAGCCTGCGGCTGGTCTCTCGAATTAAACCGGAGATGGCTACCATCCAAGGCGTCGTGGTGCTGACCTCTCCAACACTTTTTGTCCAAGACTCTACGGGCGGAGTGGCCATCCTGCACGCCCAAGGGCCTCCCCTCAAAGTCGGCGATGAAATCGAAGTCACCGGCCGGCCGGAGCCGCTTGATTTCAGTTCCATTCTTCGCGACGGCCGGGTGCGACTGCTCTGGACGCGTACGCCGATTCCCCCTTTGTCGGTGACGGCGTCGCAAGCCGCCACGGGAGCGTTCGACGCGACCTTCGTCGAACTGGAAGGATATCTGGAAAGCAAAAAAGACGGTCCCGGAAACACGATGGTCCTTGACCTTCACAAAGGCGAACAATCCTTCCAAGCGGTCATGAACCGCGGCCGCGGCGATGTCGTATTTCGCAAACTGAAGCAAAATAGTCTCCTCCGGCTGCGTGGTATTTGTGTCGTCAATTCCGAGTACACGCACAATCTCTCGCCCTTTGTGCTGCTCTTGCGTTCCGCAGACGATGTCGATGTGCTCGTCGGCCCACCCTGGTGGACTGCCGGCCATCTTGCTGCGATCGGCGCTGGCTTGTTGATCCTGGTACTTGCCGCCCAAGTGCTGTACAGCCGGGCGGAGCATTGGAGGCTAAGGGCCGTGCTCGAAGAACGAGAACGCCTGGCCCACGAGATGCACGATACGATCGCGCAGAGCTTTGCGGGAATTGGATTCCAGCTGCAGGCGATCCGCAATGACCTTCAAGACACTCACAGCAAGGCCCATCGCCAACTGGATTTGGCCAGCGATCTCGTGCGGCACAGTCACAATGAAGCCCGGCGCAGCATCGCGACCCTTCGTCCCGAGTCTCTTGAATCGATCGGCTTGTTGCCCGCGCTCGATTCCTGTGCACGACGAATGGTCGATGGCGGTTCAGTTGCAGTAGCCATCTCCAGTCATGGCAACTGCCGCCCCATGCCCATTCGCACTACCGATGCGCTTTTTAAAATCGGGCAGGAAGCGATTGCCAACGTTGTAAGGCATGCTTGTCCCACATCATTGAACATTACGCTCCGCTACGAGTCGCATGAGGTGCATCTTGCGGTCGAAGATGACGGGGTTGGCTTCACCGCTGGCGGAGAATTACTCGGATTCGGCATTGGAGGAATGCGCAAGCGCGCCGACAGTATCTCGGCCACGCTCCTGATCAGGAGCATTCTCGGACACGGAACTCGCGTTGAAGTGGCCGCGCCCTTGCCGCCGCAGCTCACTTTTAAAACCTGGCCAGGCTACATCCTGCAATATTTGAAGGAGTATCGATCCAATGCACACAAATGGGGCCGATCCCATCCGTATATTTATCGTCGATGATCACCCGGTCGTCCGTGCGGGACTCACGAGCATGCTGGGCACCCAAGCGGGTCTTCGAGTCATCGGTTCGGCCTGCAGCGGCGAAGAAGCGCTGCAAAAATTGCGGCGTGAAGCCGTCGACGTGGTGCTGCTCGACCTCCGTATGCCCGGAATCAGCGGAATCGAGACGTTGCGAACGCTTGCGCAGGCGCCCTCCTTTCCACGAGTCATCGTGCTCACCAGCTACGAGATGGATGAAGACATCTATCGCGCCGTGCAAGCCGGTGCCCGGGGATACCTGATGAAAGACACACCGCAGCGTGAAATGATCGAAGCCATTGCGTCGGTGCATGCGGGCAAACGGTATATTCCGCGGCATATTGCGGCCCGACTTGCCGACCGTATGATGCGCTCCAATCTGACCGTTCGAGAATTGGAGATACTCGAGATGTTGGCCAAAGGCCGTACCAACAAGGAGATCGGGAATGCCCTGGAGATCAGCGACAACACCGTGCGCAATCATGTGATCAATATCATTGATAAGCTCGGAGTTTCTGACCGCACTGAGGCCGCAACGACCGCCATGCAGCGGGGCATCCTTCCCGCCGAACACTAGAGCGGACGACGAACGATGACCGGCCGATTTTCACGGATGAATTCGGAGTTCTCAACTCCATTACAGCGCTCGCGACTGCTCCGTTTTTGAAAACTTCGGATTGATAGTTCAAATGAACTATTATCGGGAGAGCGTTGCGAGCTAGACTCTCTCCTCGACGGAACCAGGCGCTCGAGGTAGGCGATTGGTCTTGGTTTTAACTATTTATTGAAGGGAACTCTTGCTTGCTATGAACAAGCGGAGCTTTATAAAGCTGTTGTCGGTAATGATTGCAGGTCGCGCGATGCCGATCACTTTTGCGCACCAAACCAACGATAGGCTGAAGAATTGGGCTGGCAATCTTGAATACGGGACCGACCGTCTCGATTCGGCAACCTCTGTCGGACAAGTTCGCGATTACGTCAGAAGCCAACGCAATGTAAAAGTGCTGGGCACGCGGCACTGCTTCAATAGCATCGCGGACAGCACCCACAATCTGCTTTCCCTGCGGTCCCTCGATGAAGTCGTCGAATTGAATCCCAAGGCGGGTACGGTTGCGGTTGCAGCGGGCATTACCTATGGACAGTTGTCGCCCTATCTTCATGCCCATGGCTTTGCTCTGCACAACTTGGCGTCGCTCCCCCATATTTCCGTTGCGGGAGCGTGTAGCACCGCCAGCCACGGGTCAGGTGAAAGGAATGGAAACCTTGCAACGGCCGTATCGGCGCTCGAATTCGTAACCGCTTCCGGCGAATTGCTCGAATACTCGAGGCAACGCGACGGCGAGAAGTTTCTGGGGACCGTCGTCGGCCTCGGTGCAATGGGCGTGATTACCAAAGTAACGCTCGCGATTCAGCCGACTTTTCTGATGCGGCAATACGTTTATGAAAGTCTCCCGCTCAGTGAACTGGTCCGCAACTTCGACGCCATCGAGTCGAGCGCCTACAGCGTGAGTCTTTTTACGGATTGGCAGAAACAACGAATCAACGAGGTGTGGATCAAAAGCCGCCTCGAACCAGGGCGATCGTTTCAGGCGGTGCCCGTGTTTTTTGGCGCGAAACTTGCCAGCAAGAACCTGCACCCCATCGCGGAACTCTCGCCGGAGAACTGTACAGAGCAAATGGGTGTGCCCGGCCCGTGGTATGAGCGATTGCCGCACTTTCGCATGGGCTTTACGCCCAGCGCTGGCAAGGAATTGCAGTCAGAGTACTTTGTACCAAGGCAACACGCGGTCGAAGCCATCCTGGCAATCGAGCGCCTGCGTGATCAAATTGGCCCAACACTGTTGATTTCAGAAATACGGACGATAGCGGCTGATGATCTGTGGCTCAGTCCGTGCTACAAACAGCCCTCGGTAACAATCCACTTTACTTGGAAGCAAGACTGGCCTTCCGTCAAAACGTTGCTGCCGCTCATCGAAAAGGAGCTGGCTCCGTTCAATCCCCGGCCACACTGGGGAAAGCTGTTTACCATGTCACCGGCCACGCTGCGGTCGCGTTACGAGAAACTGCCCGACTTCATCCAGCTGGCCGCGAACCATGACCCGCAGGGCAAATTCCGCAAT